>Ga0213821_1000033_pt1 | contig 95724 bp, 84 predicted proteins | sample MC6MC0909MG_FD_179894 | JGI IMG/M metagenome (GOLD analysis project Ga0213821, IMG submission 179894) | Enriched soil aggregate microbial communities from Iowa State University, Ames, United States - MC6-MC0909-MG | ecosystem: Environmental > Terrestrial > Soil > Unclassified | place: USA: Iowa...
ACGATGAGGTAGATAGGTTCGAGGTGGAAGTGTGGTGACACATGGAGCTGACGAATACTAATCGATCGAGGACTTAACCAAAAATGTTTGAAACATTCAATGAACCGTTTATCCAGTTTTGAAAGAACAACACTTTCTAAAAAGAGAGCTTCAAGACACAAGTAGTACAAGGAAGCAAACGAGTGATTGAAGGAGCGTACTTTTGTACGTGACTGATTGAACGAGAGCAGCTGACGCAGTAATACGCCGTGTATTGAAGGTCGAACATAGTCTAGTGATGATGGCAAAGAGGTCACACCCGTTCCCATACCGAACACGGAAGTTAAGCTCTTTAGCGCCGATGGTAGTTGGGGGCTTCCCCCTGTGAGAGTAGGACGTCGCTAGGCAACCAAAACAGTCAGCTGAGTGCTGACTGTTTTTTTATTTAACACTTAATTCTTCTTCTTTTTGTATTTATCGCTGTATGTTATCCAAAAATCGGCGTTTTCAATGCCTACTTTACGTGGATCAAAAATTGGATCAAGTCCTGCCTTCTTTTGACGATCATAATCACGCAACACTTTGATAGCAGGTTTTGATAATAAAACGATCACAATAAAGTTTAAATAGCTCATACTGCCGAATCCAATATCTCCTAACCCCCACATGAGGCTCACAGATTGAACGCTTCCGATATAAACGACTATTAAAAAAATTACTTTTAAAACGAATTTTAATATAGGATATTGCAATTTCTTATCTAGATATACAATTGTCGTTTCTGCTATATAATAATATGCCATTAAAGTTGTAAAGGCGAAAAGGAAAATAGCAATGGCTACAAAACTGCTTCCAAGATTATGAAATACAGTAGATACAGCGGCTTGCGTATAAGCAGTACCTGCAACAATGCCTGGAACGTTTTCTACTAGTGGTGTTGTTGCTCCTGGAGGTGTAACATTATACATACCTGTTATTAAAATCATTAAAGCCGTAGCTGTACAGACGATAATCGTATCAATATAAATTGAGAACGCTTGGACTAAACCTTGTTTTGCTGGATGGGATACTTCAGCGGCAGCTGAACTGAATGTTGCTTCGCCTGCACCAGCTACATTTGAAAACACGGAACGTCTTACACCCCAGGCAATGGCCGCACCAACAATACCTCCGAATATTTCATTTGTACCAAAAGCGCTTGTAACGATTAATTTAAGCATTCCAGGAATTTCACTTAGATTAGCTCCTAAGATAATGATGGTTAATAGAACGTAAGCAACCGCCATGATAGGGACAACTTTATCTGCTACTCGTGCAATCCGCTTAATGCCACCAAAAATAATTAATGCTAAAAGTACAACAATAATGATACCTGTTATAAATGGCGGTAAATGAAATGCTGTATTAAATGAAGCAGCTATTGTATTTGCTTGTATCCCTGGTACTAAAATCCCATACGAAATACAAATTACGATTGCTACAAAGACAGCAAATCCTTTTAATTTTAATCCCTTTTCAATATAATAGGGCGATCCACCACGATATTGATTATCTGCTCTTTCCTTATATACTTGTGCTAATGTTGATTCGATGAATGCACTTGCTCCACCTAGTAATGCCATAACACCCATCCAAAATACTGCACCGGGTCCTCCAGCAGCAATAGCAGTTGCTACCCCAGCGATATTACCGACCCCAACACGCCCAGACAACGCCATACAGAAAGCTTGAAAAGATGAGATGCCTTCGTTCGTTTCGCCTCGTTGACGCAATAATCGAATCATCTCAGGAATATAACGAAATTGAACAGCTTTTGTAATAACAGTGAAGTATAAACCTACACCTAATGCTAAATAAACGAGTGCGTTTCCCCAAATATAATCAACTAAAGTATTCACGATGGCTTCCATTTATTTTCCCCCTTAAATAATCATTTCACAGGCCACATCCATTCCTTAAAGCACTGTTTATCGCTCTATCGTTCTATAGAAAACCTCCTTTCAACTTTTCCTCCTTACTAATGGATAATGCATTATTTGTGCCAATAATTGAGCAGCATGTTTTTATCGATAATGAAACTAATGGAATAAGGCTTAAATAAAATAAAAAATCTTTCTCTCAATAGTTGGAGAAAGATTTTTTATAGAAATGTTTTATTTAAAAAACTTTATACACTTTTATCATTATTGTCTAAAATTCGGACAGTGTTAACTCATCGTATGTGACAAAGACTGTGCCCAAATTCCCTTCATTTTTTGACGACCTACTAAAACTTCGGGATGGAATTGAATATGGGCATGAGCCCTTGTCGTTTCTACATTTTCAATAGCTTGTTGAATGTCTAGTGGCGTAACGCTAGCACCTAACTTAGATGCAATCGATAGAGCAGCAACTTTTCCTTGTGCTAAAGCTACTTTTGCTCCTTCAATTCCTGTAATATTGCCCGCAACATGTAAGCCCGCTAAGTTTGTTTCCATTTGTTCATTATGTAGTGGGACAAATCCACCTAATTGTTCAATATAATGGAATGGACAACCTGCTAAAGAGGCCAATTCTGCTAACGGATATAATCCTCCGGCGATACAAACAAAATCTACATCAATGCGTTTCTCACTGCCTGGAACGATAGAACCATCAACATTTACTGTTGCAAGGACAACACCTTCTACTTGCTCTTTACCAACGATTTCAATAACAGCTTTTCGCAACATAATCGGAATTCCCCACATTTTCACCCCATCTTTCGGATAGAACGTAATCCCTAATTTCTTTAGGAATTCATTTTTCATAAACTTACTACCAATCTTTATAAGTGGGGAAGGGGCCATATGAGAAACATGTAATAAAGAATTCATTACATCTAATGGGTTACTACTCTCAATTGTTAATAAATTAGCTGCAGGTAATGTAATAGCTGCGACTTGCACGTCTGCGATTTGTAATTCCATAGCAATTGCAGAAGAAAGCACATTCACACCAATAATTACGCCGCGCTTGCCAGGCTTTACTCGATGCACATTTGTCATGACTTGCGCAGCCCCTACAGACATTACACCAGGCAACGTCCATCCTGGAATAGGGAACGGTGATTCGGCGGCCCCTGTAGCTAACAGCAACTGTTTTGTATGGAAAACACCTTTATTCGTATGGAGTACCCAATCTTGATCTATTTTTTCTAAATCTGACACTGACGTTTGTAGTGAAAACTCGACATTCAATTCTTTAGCACGAGCTAACAAGCGTTCAGATTCTGCTATGCCATTCCACCATTTATTTGGTGTTTCCTCATAAAGTTGCCCAAGTAAACGTCCGCCTGCATATAAGTACTCATCAATAACGACAACGCCGATATTTTTTTCAGCTAAGGTGATAGCGGCAGAAAGACCAGCAGGACCGGCACCAATGATTATCGCTTTATTTTCCATGATGTTTCCTCCAATCACGTACCGTTGTTGGAAGTACTTTGCCACTCTTTACAACCATACCTTCAGCGACGGGTGTAATACATGCACGCTCACCATCTAAGCCGTTGATATTGACACGACATTCAAAGCAATGACCAATATTACAATAGATACCACGAGGGTGACCAGTTTCTTCGTGTACGCGTAATGTGCGGACACCTTGGGCAAGTAAGGCAGCTGCTAAAGATTCGCCTTTATATGCTTCATATAATTGATCATCAAAAGTAAAAGTTACTTTCTCCTTGTGTGGCAAATCTCCCAAAATAGGATGGCTCATAATACGTTCTGTCATTATTTAACCTCCCCTAAATCCGCAAAGCGCACCGGGCGAATGGGAGCTTGGTATTTTAATGATACGTCATTATTGCTTCTTGGCTGATGGATATGTGCGATTTGGTCTACCATTGTACGACAAGTGCGACCACCACAATAGCCCATACCTGCACGCGTACGTAATTTTAATTCTCGTGCAGAACAATTATTTTCAGATGCTGTTTTGACCAGTTCATCGAAGCTCACTTCTTCACAACGACATACAATCATCGTTTTATTTTGCATAGCCTACACCCCTAATACGCAATTTTTATTTACGTAAATAGTTACTGCAAAAACTATGCCAGAAAATTTCTTATAGGAGTTTCATAAGCAACAAACATTTGTTTAAAGTATCGAACACTGAGTGTATAAAAAATTGGACAGTTAATAAAAATTAGACATCTATGTTTAGCCTTTTTAATCGGTTGTATAAAGTTGCTCGCGTAATGCCTAAATTTTTGGCGCAAATCTTTTTATTGCCATTCACGGAAGCAAGCTGTTGCAAAATAATTTCACGCTCATAATGTTCAAGCTGTTCATTTAATTGAGTGCCATTGCTTTGTGGCAAATCCTTTGGTATTTCCAGTAGTTCTGCTTTAGGAACGGCAGCTAAAATATCAGCTGGTAAATCTTCTAGATGAATGGCTCCCTCGTTTGAAAATACAACTAGCCGTTCTATAACATTACTAAGCTCACGTACATTTCCTGGCCATTGATAGTGCAATAAAATATTGGCAATCTCAGGGGGGATCCCTTGAATAGGGCGGTTGTATTTAATCGATTTTTCATATAAGAAATAGTTACTAATTTCTAAAATATCTGATGCTCGCTCTCGTAATGGAGGAACAGTGAAATTCACAACATTTAAGCGGTAATATAAATCTTCTCTAAATTTCCCTTCTGCAACTAATTGTTTTAAGTCCCTATTCGTAGCTGCAACTAAATTAAAATCAACATCCATTTCCTTAGTGCCACCGACAGCATAAAATGTTTTCTCCTGTAGCAATCGCAAAATTTTTACTTGCATGTCTAAAGGCATTTCACCAATTTCATCTAGAAACAGCGTGCCACCACGTGCAAGCTCAACTTTTCCTTTTTTTCCTTTTTGATGGGCACCAGAAAAGGCACCTTTTTCATAGCCAAAAATCTCACTTTCAAATAAGCCACTAGGAATGGCACCACAGTTGATTGCGACAAAGGGTGCTTCAGGTTTTTCACGAATGGCATGGACTGCACGAGCGAAAAGCTCTTTGCCGACCCCGCTTTCACCGTAAATTAAAATATTTGCCTCTGTCTCCGCGACTTTTTTGACCTTTTCCAGCACGCTTTTAAGCTGTGGACTATTACCACGAATCAATGTAAAAGGATCATATGCTAAGCCATTTGTATTCATCTGTTTTTCTAAATTTAGCAATTTTTCCGATGTAAGATGGAGTTCCTCGTTTAATTTTTTTACATGCGTAATATCTGTCTCTGCCACCACAGCGCCAATCGTTTTATCATTTAACATAACAGGATTTGAATTAATCATCACGACAAGATCTTCACGAGGAAAATGCTGTTGCTGATAAACTGATTTCCCATGCTGCAATGTATGTAATATTTCAAGTTGGTCTTCCTTAAAGAATTTAGTGATGGGCTGTCCAATAATATGATTGCCAGATACAGAAAAAATACTTTCTGCACCTTTGGTCCAATAAATGACGTTTTGATTACCATCAATGACAGTACATGACTCATTAATCGTTTCTAAAATAGTGTTTAAGTATGCGTTAATGCACTCTAATTCATAGGCAAGATCATGCATTAAAGATTCTTTCCATAAATATCCTATATATTCTTTTGCTTCGTCCCGCACAAGTAAATACTCATATTCCTCTAAATAATCAAGCGCTGTTTTAAGCGGACAATCCATGCGAACTATTTGACAGGCTATATAGTTAATATCACTTTTTCTTTTGCCTCTTTTCACGGCATAAGGCTTGTCATTTTCAATAACAAAATACTGTATTTTATCATTATTCATTTTAGTAACGACTTCTTCTATAGGGATAAAAGTAAAATTCCGTTTTAGCATTTTATTCATAATTAAATGGTATGGATGCAATATAAGTCCCCCTTCGTAACCGCATGTCAAATTTTTTGAAATATTAAAATTTATTTTGACATATAGTGGCTTCTTAATCAAACAAATTCCAGATGTTTAGATTGGCATAGTTTTTGCACAATGTTAAGTGTTAGTAAAAAAGGGGGGAGAACCTTGGGGACATCTCATCATGATATCGTTATTATTGGCGGAGGTATTATTGGAGCGGCAATTGCTTACTATTGTGCCAAGGCTGGACTTGAAATAACGGTACTCGAAAAAAATGAATTAGCGAGTGGTACATCTTCTCGTTGCGATGGCAATATTTTAGCCATCGATAAGGACCCGGGCTTTGATAGCCAAATGTCATTAGTAAGCCAACAATTAGTACATGAATTAGATAAAGACTTAGAAATTAAATTTGAATACCGTAACCCAGGAAGTATTCTTGTTTGTGAAAGTGATGTAGAAATGGAAGCTGCACAGCAATGGGTGACACGGCAAAAACAGGCGGGGTTAGATTTTAAGATGTTAGACCGCGCAGATTTAAGAAATGAATCAAAGTTTTTTGCGGATGATTTATATGGTGGACTTGAGTGTAAAACCGACTCAACAGTGAATCCATATATGCTTACGTTTTCCATGTTTCATGCAGCAGAAAAATTTGGAGCAAAAATAAGAAAACATACCGAGGTCAGAGCGATTAAGAAGCAGTCAGATGGCACATTTTTAATCGATACAAATGTGGAGATGATGACGGCTAATAAAGTAATTAATGCTTGTGGTATTTGGGCTCCAAGCATTGGACAGATGTTAGGCATCGATATTCCAATACAGCCGCGTAAAGGACACCTTATTGTGGCGTCGCGTCAAGAGCCAGTAGGTCTTCGCAAAGTGATGGAATTTGGCTATTTAATCTCCAAATTCGGTGGACAGCGTATGGTGGATGCGGATATTGAAAAATACGGCGTTGCATTAGTTTTTGAACCGACCGAAGCACAAAATTTTTTAATCGGGAGTAGTCGTCAATTTGTTGGGTTTGATACAAAAGTAAATCATGATGTTGTCAAAATGATTGCAAGGCGTGCTATGCGCTTTTATCCGAAAATCGCCGATATGTCGATTATTCGTACATATTGTGGCTTAAGACCATGGACGGAAGATCATTTACCAATTATTTGTGAAGTAGAGCAAGTACCTGGCTTCTATATAGCGGCAGGCCATGAAGGGGACGGTATAAGCTTAGCTGCCGTTACAGGAAAACTCGTGCAAGAATTGTTGCAACATAAAAATACGTGTATTCCGACGGAGCCAGTTAATATGAATCGATTTCAGAAGGGAGTACTTCACACATGAAATTCCAAAAGCTATTTACCACAATTGATACCCATACAGGGGGCAATCCAACTCGGTCCCTTATTAGTGGTATGCCGAAATTACAAGGGGAAACGATGGCAGACAAAATGCTATATATGCAAAAACATTATGACTGGATACGCAAGTTTTTGATGAATGAACCTCGCGGCCATAGTGTTATGTCAGGCGCTATTATTACAGACCCTTGCCATCCAGATGCTGATCTTGGCGTTATTTATATCGAAACAGGTGGCTACTTACCGATGTGTGGACATGACACGATTGGTGTTTGTACAGCACTCGTCGAAGCACAATTAATAGACATTCAAACACCATATACAAATATTACATTAGACACGCCAGCAGGTTTAATCAATGTACAAATTAAAGTAGAAGAAGGAATTGCCAAAGAAGTGACATTTAAAAATGTACCTTCATTCCTATTAAAGAAAGTGGATATTGATGACCCGGAGCTAGGGATCGTTGAATGCGAAATTGCTTACGGTGGCAATTTTTACGGTATTGTCGATGCTCGTAAAATAGGTCTCGATTTATCAGTAGAAAATGCGACAGCAATCATTAATACAGGTATTCGTCTTCGAAATGCTGTGAATGCCAAGGAAAAGATTGTGCATCCTGAGTTTTCATTTATAGAAGGGCTAACACATATGGAGTTTTATACAGATCCTATAAATGAATTTGCAGATTTGAAAAATACAGTTGTTGTACCACCAGGTGGAATAGACCGCTCACCGTGTGGTACAGGTACGTCAGCTAAAATTGCTACGCTGTATACGAAAAATGAGCTGGCAATCAATGAACCATTTGTTTATGAAAGTATCGTAGGAACGCTATTTACAGCACGTGTACTAGAGGAAGTAACTGTAGGTGATGGAATAGCTGTTATCCCAGAAGTAACAGGGTCTGCATGGGTAATGGGCATGCATAAATTCTTTTACAATGAGCAAGACCCATTAAAAGAGGGCTATTTAATGATTCCACCGATGGATCACTAAAGGAGGATATAGATGAACTATAACAAATCTTTTCAAACAATTGATACACAAGTAGTAGGAGAGGCCTTTCGTATAGTGGTGCAATCACCTATTGCCATTTATCAAGAGCAAATCGCAGAAGCGGCCACTGCATTAAATACACAATTTGAAAATACGAAAAAACTTTTACTAAATGAGCCACGAGGACATCGCGGTATGCATGGCTGCGTAATATTGCCATCAGCGGTCGCTTCATTCCGATTATTATTTTTCCAACATGCAGCATCTACAGATTTTAAGTATGAGGCACTTGTAGCAACAACAACGGCATTACTAGAATGTGGCACGATTGAATTATCAAACAACAACGTCTATTCGATTGAAACGGTAAAAGGTATTCACCAAGTATATGTAAAACTTTCGGATACAAAAGATGAAGTACTGTCAGTTAATTTGACAGTGAAGCCAGGGCGTATAGCCGGTGAGCGAGTTGTAGTGGATGATGAACGACGTTATATGGTGATGGAAAAACCGCACCATATAAAGGCACTTGTATTAGATGAATTAGCTCATATTAGCACTTGGGGAATAACTGAAAGTGCCAAATATCATGATGCAGATGGTGTTATTGTGTATGAAAAATTAGACAGTATGGTACGTTCAGTAACATTTGAGCGAGATGGCTATATTTTACGCTCACCAAGTGTTGATAGCACATTAGCATTAACGGCAATATTAGGCGATCAAGCTGTTCAAATAAATAATAGTATTTTCGGCAGCAGTATCGAGTTGACACGAAAACATGAAGTTGGCTACGAAATTGCATTAAAAGGATATATCACAGGAATCCATCAATTTGTAGTAGACAGCGAAGATCCATTACAACAAGGATTCATCATTGTGTAATAACTAAAACAGAGGAGGAAAAAATGATGAAAAAATTAGAAGGTGTATTTCCAGTATTAGTAACGCCGATGTTAAATCAAACAGACATTGATTGGGATGGTTTCCGTCAAAATATTGAGCATTTTATTGAAGCAGGAGTAACAGGAATTGCAATTAACGGTAGTACAGGGGAATTTGTAAGTTTATCAAAAGAAGAACGCTTTAAAGCAGTAGAAGTAGCAGTCGATCAAATTAAAGGTCGTATTACGTTAATCGTAGGGACAGCTGCAGAAACGACAGCGGATGCTGTTGCCTACACACAACAAGCTGAACAGGCTGGAGCAGATGCTGCTTTACTCATTAACTCCTATTATGCTCATCCGAAAGATGAAGAAATATATTTACACTTTAAAACAGTAGCGGAGTCGGTAAGCTTCCCAATTATGATTTATAATAATCCATTCACTTCAGGTGTGGATATTGGTTTAGAGACGATTTTAAAAGTAGGCAGAGAAGTACCAAACATTACACATATAAAAGAATCGAGTGGTAGCATCGGCAAAGCACGTGATATTGTACGTCAAGGACAAGACGATATTAAAGTATTTTGTGGATCAGAAGATTTAGCAATCGAATCATTCCTTGTTGGTGCTGTCGGTTGGATTTCTGTATCAGGGAACATCGTACCTGAACTTGTAACTGAACTATACAACAATGTACAAGAGGGCAATCTAGAGAAGGCATGGTCCATTTACGATCGTCTTTTACCATTGTGTGCGTTTTTAGAAGGCTCAGGCAAATATGTACAAATTACTAAACGTGCAATGGAGCTAAAAGGTTGGGCAGGTGGACCATGCCGTTTACCGCGCCTGCCACTAACGGCGGAAGAAGATGCACAATTAAAAGCTATTTTGGCAGATTTAGATGTGTTGGTTACTGAACTTCATTAACAAAAGGGGTGTCAAATATGGAGGCTTTATTAACGCTGAAACCAAAAGTATTAGAATTTTTACAATCACCGGTTGGATTATACATTAACGGTGAATACGTGGCATCTCAATCAGGTAAGAGCTTTGACGTATTAAATCCAGCAAATGAAGAGGTCATTGCAACAGTAAGTGAGGCCCAAGCTGAAGACATCAACATCGCAGTATTAGCAGCACAAAAAGCATTTGACGGTGAGTGGTCTTTCATGGAGGCAGCTGAACGTTCACGTATTATATATAAATTTGCGGATTTATTAGAGGAACACCGTGAGGAATTAGCGCAGTTAGAATCACTAGATAATGGAAAGCCGTACGAAACAGCATTAGCTGATGATGTAGATGGTACGGTGCAACATTTCCGTTATTATGCAGGTTGGGCAACAAAAATAACAGGCCAAACAGTCCAAGTATCTAAAAATTATTTAAACTATACGGTTCATGAGCCAGTAGGGGTTGTTGGACAAATTATTCCGTGGAATTTCCCGCTTGCCATGGCTGCATGGAAATTAGGCGCAGCATTAGCAGTTGGTTGTACCGTCGTTATTAAACCAGCAGCGGAAACACCGTTGTCATTATTATATGTAGGGAAATTAATGAAACAAGCCGGTTTGCCGGATGGTGTTGTGAACATTGTTCCTGGTACAGGTGAGGCAGGAGAGGCAATTGTCACACATAAAGGTGTCGCAAAGGTTGCATTTACTGGCTCAACTAAAACGGGCATTCATGTTATGAAAAAAGCCGCAGATGATGTAAAAAGTGTTACGTTAGAACTCGGTGGTAAATCGCCAGCTATCGTGTTAGCGGATGCTGATATAGAAACTGCAATCGAAGGTACATTTGCTGGGACAATGTATAATCATGGACAAAACTGTAGTGCTTGTACCCGCGTCTTTGTGCATAGTAGTCTGTACAATCAATTCGTTGAGAAGCTTGCTGAAAAGGCACAAGAAGTAAAACTAGGACCTGGATTAGATCCGCAGACAGAAATGGGACCACTCGTGTCGCAAAAACAATTCAATACAGTTCTTGGTTTTATTGAAAAAGGAAAGGCAGAAGGCGCACGACTTGTAGCAGGTGGTGGGCGTGCATTTAACAAAGGTTACTTTGTGCAACCTACTGTATTTGCAGATGTACAAGATGATATGACAATCGCCCGAGAAGAAATTTTTGGACCAGTCATGTCCATCTTTTCGTTTGAAACAATTGAAGAAGTAATTGCACGTGCAAATGATAGTAAGTATGGACTGGCTGCAAGTATTTGGACAGAAAATGTGAAAAAAGCGCATTATATCTCTAGTAAACTACAAGCAGGAACAGTATGGATCAATGACTTTGGTTTAGAATGGGAAACAATGCCGTTTGGTGGCTATAAGCAATCAGGTATTGGGCGAGAAATGGGTGGCGAATACGGCCTGTCCAACTATACAGAAATAAAAAGTGTTTTTGTTAATATGAAGCAAAACTGATTGAGTAACCCCCTTAAATTCATATATAGAAAAGGAGCTATCCACAATGAGATAGCTCCTTTTCGAATGCTTAACGAAACTGAATTTCCTTGCGTCGTGAAGAAGAGGGGATATTCATTTCCTCACGGTATTTAGTAATCGTACGACGTGAAATTTCGATACCATGACTGGCTTTGAAATAGTCAGCGATTTTTTGATCAGAGCAAGGTTTAGTTTTATTTTCGTTTTTAATATAATCTGTTAACAGCGATTTCACCTTAATTTGAGACACGCTGTCGCCATTCGTTGTTTGTAATTTTGAAGTAAATAAATCACGAAGCTCATACGTGCCATAAGGTGTTTGTACATATTTATTTGTTGTGACACGACTAACTGTCGATTCATGTACACCTATTTGCTCTGCAACTTCTCGCAATGTAAGAGGCTGTATAGCAGCAAAACCATGTGTAAAGAAAGCTTCTTGCTTGTCAATTAGCGCCGTCATAATTTTGATAATCGTATGGCGCCGTTGTTCGATACTACTAACGAGCCATTGATAATCGGATAAATGCTTTTTAAAATAACCCTTTTCAGACGAATTGCTCGTAATATATGGAACATAGTCAGGGTGAAGTTTGAGTTTAGGCAAGTAATAGTCATTTAAAGAAAACGTTATCGCATCATCCTGCACTTGTACAATAATGTCTGGCGTATTGTGTTGAATGGCTTCTTGATGGAACAGTGAGCTTAGCTTTGGCTGTAAAGTTAGAATAAAATGATAAATGGCTTGCATATCACAAAGTGAGATATGCAAATCATGAGCGATTTGTTTCCATTTTTTATTTGCAAATGCTTCTAAATGATTGGCAATCACTTCATCAGTATGTTTTGGACTATCATGACGATAAATTGTTTGTAACAGCAAACATTCTTGTAAACTGCGTGCACCAACACCAAGAGGCCCAATAGTTTGTAATAAGTGAATACCTCTATGAATTTCTTGATCCTGATAAATAGGTGCAATTGGTGGCTCATAGTAACCGTTGTCATCCAAATGATAAATAATATGTTTAAGTAATTTAATATCAGTGTCTTTAGAGAAAGTGAACTTCACTTGTTCAAATAAATCATCGCGAATATTTTGTTCATATTTAGATAAAGTATCTACCATGTTCGTTTGACGAGTTATAGCTTTTGACGTGGGCACACGTTCTGGTACTGTTGGCTCAATCAATGCTATTAATGGATTCATCAGCTCTTGTTCACGGATAAACTGCTCTAGTTCCTGTGTAGAATACTGTAGCAATTCAATGGCTTGGCGAAGTTGTACGGTCATCACTAAATTCAAATCTTGTGTTTGTTTCATTGATAGATGCATAATAAAACCTCGATTCTCTATTTAATTGCCATAAAACTATAGAAAATGATGTTCGTAATGAAAATATAATCTGTCAGTCGTATTTTCTTATCAGCCAGTGACTAAAATCTTTGACATATAGAATGTCATTTGCAAGGAATTATCTAAAATTGCTGATTGTAAAAGAAGTAGCTAATGTGTCAAAAAAATAAACATAGCGACACGAAGTGTATAAAATTTAGAAATTTTCTCCTCACAGTATGAAGCGATTATAAAATAATAAGCTCCTTTGGAGAGTGCGTAATGATTTCAATACCATCTTTTGTGATAACGACATCATCTTCTATTCGAACGCCACCTAAATCGGCTATATAAATACCAGGTTCCACTGTAAGCACCATATTCTCTTCTAGCATATCTTCACAAATAGTAGACATAAAAATATTTTCATGAATATCTAAGCCGATACCATGACCAGACCCATGACCATAATGTTCGCCATAACCTTTGTTGGTAATATAGTCGCGGCTATAGCTATCTGCTTCTTTCCCTGTAATACCCGCTTTCATATGCATGAGCGCATGTTGCAACGAGTCGTAGACGATTTGATAGATTTCTTTTAACTTTTCTGGAGGCTCACCTACCGCGATTGTTCGCGTCATATCTGAACGATAACCTTGATAATAAGCACCGAAGTCGAGCGTTAGCATATCGCCTTGTTCTACGATTTTGTCAGTTGCAACACCGTGTGGTAGGGCGGAGCGCTTACCAGAGGCAATAATCATATCGAATGCAGCCCCAGTAGCCCCATTTTTACGCATATGCGCTTCTAATTCATTAGCAATGTCAATCTCTGAAACTCCTGGTTTAATAAAAGTTAAAATATGTTGGAATGCCTCGTCTGAAATCCACGCGGCTTTTTTTATCAGCTCAATTTCCTCTGGCGTTTTAATCATCCGCAAATCTTCCACAATATTAGATAGCGGTTTTAATGTAGCCGTTAGTTTACTAGCCATCAATTGATACGTATAGTAACTCACATGCTGTTGTTCAAATCCAACCGTTTGGATAGATTCTGCGTCTAAAATCGCTTGAATCGTGTCATATAAATGTGCGCGATCTATTTGGCGTACATCAAAAGCACCGCTTTGTTTCGTTGCCTGTTCGGTATAACGAAAATCAACAAGTAAAATTGCTTGTGTTGGTGTAATTACTACTGTTCCAGCACTCCCCGTAAATCCAGTTAAATAACGACGGTTTTGATCGTTTGTTATAATAAGCGCCTCTGTTTGTTGTTTCAGTAATGCTTCTCGAACTTTTGGTAGTTGTGACATGTTCTAATTCCCCCTTTCTAGAATATATTGCAAATTCCATGCCAGTTTTATAAGTCTAAAAAGTATCGGCATGATAATTGCATATAAGTTAATCAGTACGGTATTTATCGTGCAATAAAATCAAAGGGGTTTTGAGTATGGCTAAAAAGACGAAATTGCTCGTTGTATTGTTAGGTCTTATGCTCGTTGTATTAGTTGGCTGCTATGGTAAAGAAGACAATTCAGCTGGTAGCTCAACTGGGGGGAAAAGTACGGACAATGAAGCTACTGATGGGGGACAGTCTACTGTTGCACAGGAACTTAATTTAGTTGCAGGCGGCGATTTAACGACTATGAGTTCTTTAGGAAGTGTAGATGCACTAGCTGTTACGGCGATGAATTCAGTATTTGAGGGATTATATCGCATTGGACCAGAGAACACGCCAGTGCCAGGTATGGCAGCGTCATATGAAGTCTCAGAAGATGGGACGGTATATACGTTCAAGTTACGTGAAGATGCAGTTTGGAGTAATGGTACTCCGGTTACGGCGCATGACTTTGTCTACGCTTGGAAAAGAGCCATTAATCCTGAAACACAAGCAATCTATTCTTATTTAATGCTCGATATTAAAAATGCTGCAAATGTGCAAACAGAAGGAGACCCGTTGTTTGGTAAGGTAGATGAAATCGGCATAAAAGCGCTCAATGATTTTACGCTTGAGGTGCAATTGAATGCACCAATTCCATATTTTTTAAGCTTAACAACTTACGCGCCATTCTTCCCGTTAAATGAAGAATTTACAGAGGCACAAGGTGATCAATACGCGTTAGAAGCAGCCAATATGATTTATAATGGTCCATTTATTATGGAGTCTTGGCAACATGGACAAGGATGGACTTTTGTGAAGAATGAAAGCTATTGGGACAAAGAGGCTGTTAAGTTAACGAAAATAACGCAAAAGATTGTAAAAGATACAGCTACAGCAGTCAATTTATATGAGGCAGGGGAAATTGATACGACTGAGTTATCAAGTGAGTATGTAGCGCAATACAAAGATAGCCCCGAATATTCAACATTTTTAAAACCAAATACGTATTTTATTCGTATGAATCATGAAAATAAGTTTTTAGCGAATAAGAACATTCGTAAAGCGATTGATATGGCTTGGGATAAACAAGGTTTTGCAGATGTCATTTTACAGGATGGTTCTATTCCGGCTTACTATTTAGTTCCTCAAGGTTTATCAACGGATGAAAATGGCGCTGATTTCCGCGAAGCGAATGGCGATATGAATAAGACGGATATTGAAGCGGCGAAAAAGGCGTGGGCTACTGGTTTACAAGAACTTGGAGTGGATAAAGTAAATCTAGATTTTTTAACATATGATCGAGCAGAATCAAAAAAGGCTGCTGAATTTATTAAAAATCAATTAGAAACGAATCTTGCTGGCTTAGAGCTAACGATTAATATGCAGCCGAATAAACAAAAACTAGCATTAGAAGGCGCTGTTGATTACGATTTAGACTATGGTGGCTGGGGTCCGGACTATCAAGATCCGATGACATATATTGATTTATTTGAATCAACAGCCTACTATAATCAATCCCACTATAAAAATACAGAAGTGGATGCGTTAATTAAGCAAGCAAAAACGACTGCTGATATTGCCGAGCGCTGGCAATTAATGCAACAAGCGGAAAAACTGATGATGGAAGATGTTGCATTTGCTCCAACATTCCAAAAAGGTGTAAGTCGTTTGAAGAAGCCATATGTAAAAAATTTATATGAACATCCATTCTCAGCGGATATTAGCTATAAATGGGTTGAAATCGATAAGTAATAAAACATAGCATTAGGGATAAGGGAAAGTGGCTGGGACATAAACTTAAAATCTTAAATAGCGGTACATTGGTATTGATAAATTTTCACTAAGGGAAATGCATAAAACATGAACTATTCTTTCTGTAGCAATGAATAATAAATTAGAAGAAAAAACTAGTTGTTGGTAGCGGAGGCGGTGACTCCTGCAGGAACGCACACTGAATAAGACGAGGGCATTTCGCGCGTTAGCGAGGGTTGCGGCTTACGTGTGTACCCGCGGAAAGCACCGCCAAAGCGGACAACAAAGGCGCAGCAAAAAAGTGCTAGTTTGATGACAGTCAAACTAACACTTTTTTGCTATATATATTGCTTTCTTTTACCAAAGATAAAATTCAAAAGATAGTACTAGTTGATGGTAGCGAAGGGTGGGCGACTCCTGCGGGAACGCACAAAACGTAAGACGCAATAGACCGCGCGTAGCGAGGATTGCGGCTTACGTTGTGCCCGCGGAAAGCGCCCATCCCGTAGCGGACATCAACGACATAAATTTATTTCCCAGCGTCATCTTTTTCAATACAACATAACAGATAAAAGAGTGGTGATAAGACAACCGAGCATTCCTGCTACTAGAAGAGGATAAGTAAAGGAATATGTAGGCGCTTGGATAAATGCCAGATTACCATCTAATTCATAGGCGTACGCTCCATTTTTTGAAACTCGAGCAAAAAACCGTTTAAAGCTATAACCAACGCCATTGAAAAACCCACCTTGTACAACAAATAACGAGCCACCAATGGATGTACAAGCAAGGGAAAGAAGAAACGTGTAGTTAATCATTGTTAGTAGTGAGACAGCTTGTTTTGATAAAAATGTATAAAATAAGGAACATAAAAAAATGCAAACTGTTACTATCATCACTTTAATTAACTTCATAGCAAAATACCTTTAGCGTTTGTTTGGTGATATTGCATTAGTTCATCCTCCGTAAGCATGACAAAATGACCTGGACGGACTTCTATAAACTTTTCATTTGCTCGATCATTGGCGTTGTATTTCATTTCATCAAAAATAATCCTTTGTCGTTCACGCTCTAATTTAGGGTCAGGCAGAGGAATAGCTGATAACAAAGATTTTGTATAAGGATGGATAGGGTGGTCATAAAGTTCCTGACTTTCCGCTAACTCAACAATTTTACCCCGATGCATGACCCCGATACGATTGCTTATATATTTCACCATCGATAAATCGTGTGCAATAAATAAATACGTTAATCCTCGTTCCTTCTGTAGCTTTTTCAGTAAATTAACGATTTGTGCTTGAATGGACACGTCCAATGCAGAAATCGGTTCATCTGCAATAATTAATTCCGGCTCTACTGCCAGTGCACGAGCAATACCAATGCGCTGACGTTGTCCACCACTTAGTTCATGTGGATAACGATTCGCATATTCCTTTGTTAAGCCTACAATATTTAAAAGCTCATAAATATTTGATTTCCATTCACTTTTCGGTACGCCATGAATAGCAAGACCTTCAGCGATGATGTCTGCTATTTTCATACGTGGATTAAGTGAAGAATAGGGGTCTTGGAAAATCATTTGGACTTTGCGATTGAAGGCAAGCTTCTCTTGTTTTGTCTTCACATCATGAATAGATTGCCCATCAATTTGGATGGTGCCATCTGTTATTGTATTGAGACCGATTATAGAGCGACCTGTAGTAGATTTGCCACAGCCTGATTCTCCAACTAAACCGAAAATTTCCCCTTTATAAATATCAAAAGTAATACCATCAATCGCTTTGTTAATCGTATTTTTTCCTAATTTAAAATATTGCTTTACTTCCTTTAAGGATAAATACGGATTGTTAGTATCAAATACTGGTGTTTCTGCACGTTCCTTGTGCTGTTCCTGCGCTAGCTGTTGATGAATCGGTATCATTGTAGGTGCTTGCTTATGCAGTAGCCAAGTTGCTGCATAATGCGTATCGCTAATTTTAAACATAGGTGGTTCCTCTAGAAAATCAATTTTGAGTGCTTGTTTATTGCGAGCTGCAAAGGCATCTCCTACAGGTGGTTGTAATAGGTTAGGCGGTGTCCCTGGAATGGCATATAACGATTCTGAATCGATATCTGGATTTGGCATCGCAGCGAGTAGTCCTCGTGTATAAGGATGTTGACAGTGGTAAAAAATCTCATCGACTAAGCCAATTTCAACAATTTTACCTGCATACATTACGGCAACACGATCAGCCATTTTTGCGACAACCCCTAAATCATGGGTAATGAAAATAATCGATAGATTCATCTTTTTTTGGATGTTTTTAAGTAATTCTAATATTTGGGCTTGGATTGAAACATCCAATGCTGTAGTCGGTTCATCTGCAATAATAATGCGCGGTTCGCAAGCAAGTGCCATTGCAATGACAATTCTTTGACGCATGCCGCCTGAAAATTGATGTGGGTATTGCTTATAGCGTTTATCAGCTTCTTTAATACCAACAAGTTGTAATAATTCAATGACACGCTCTGTTATGTGCTTGCCACGTAAAGACGTATGTTTTTTAATGCTTTCAGCAATTTGACTGCCAATCGTCATCGTAGGGTTTAACGCTGTCATAGGATCTTGGAAAATCATTGAGATTTCAGCCCCGCGAAGCCCACGCATTTGCTGTTCACTGTAATCTAAAATATTTTTATGATGATATAAGATTTGGCCATTTTTAATCATTGTTGTTTCACTAGGATTTAAGCGTAATAGGCTTTTTGAAGTAACCGATTTTCCAGAGCCTGATTCGCCAACGATTGCTAATGTTTCGCCTTCATATAAGTCAAACGAAACATTGCGTACAGCTTGTACTTCGCCACTATAAGTGTTGAAGGAAACGCTAAGATTTTTGACTTCTAAAATTGTTTTCATCGTGAACACCTCCTTATTTACGTACTTTTGGATCGAATGCATCGCGCAGTCCATCTCCAAGTAAATTGAAGCTAATCATAATTAAGCTAATAATAATAGAAGAAACAATCATGCCATGTGGGTAAATGCGCAATAGTTTATATGAGTCATTGACAATTGTTCCTAAGGAAGCGGTAGGTGGTTGTAGTCCTAATCCGATAAAACTTAGTAAGGCTTCTGTGAAAATGGCACCAGGTATAGTAAAAGTAGTAGCGACAATAATCGGTCCAAGAGTGTTAGGAATTAAATGCTTCCAAATTAATCGTTGGTTACTAGCTCCGAGTGTTCGGGAGGCAAGTACATATTCATAGGATTTTAGCTTTAATATTTGCGCACGAACGATACGGGCCATACTAATCCAGCCAACGATAACCATTGCGAGTGTAATGGAAAGGATGCCGGGCTTCAAAATAAGAATAAGAAGAATATTGACAATTAATCCTGGAATACCAACTAACACTTCTATAATACGTTGCATTACATTATCAGTGCGTCCCCCATAAAAGGCTGAAATAGCACCGTAAGCAACGCCGATAATTAAATCAATCGTAGCTGCGAGAAAGGCAATATAAAGCGAAATACGAGTGCCTTGCCAAATACGTGTCCATAAATCTCGTCCTAATTCATCTGTACCGAACCAAAAATATTCGGTTATACCTTTTTTTTCGTATTGATCCACGCCACGCCCGTCGACGCCGTTCAAACCTAAGAATGGCAGATGTTCGAGAACGGGAACTTTTGGCGGTAAATTGGTACGTGCAATGTTTTGTTCGTCATAGCCGTGACTATTCATAAATGGTCCGAAAATAGCTAATAAAATAACGAAAATAATAATACATAAGCCAACTATGGCTGCTTTATTTTTACGTAAACCACGCCATGCATCTTGCCAAAATGATTGCTCAGGTCGAAGTACATTATCAGAGACGATATCCGCTTGAGAGGCAAGTTCAAACAAATCGGCTGGATAATGCTTTGTTTCTTCAGTGATTTTTGCTGTCATAAATTATTCGCCTCCCGCTACACGAATACGAGGATCAATGAACCCGTATAAAATATCAATAATTAAAATGACACTGACAAATAAAACGGCGTAGAAAATCGTTGTACCCATAATCAGTTGATAATCATTTGTAATAATTGAATTAACAAATTGTTCCCCTAAACCAGGGATACTAAAAATTTTCTCAATAACAAGCGAACCAGTAATCGTATTCACAGTTAAAGGACCGATAATTGTAATGATTGGAATAAGCGCATTGCGAATGCCATGCTTTGTAATAATATAAGCATTCGATAATCCTTTTGATTGAGCGGTTAAAATATATTCTTGGTTAAGTACCTCTAACATTTCAATGCGTGTAAAGCGGGCAATGGTTGCTACAACGCCCACAGCTAAAGCGATGGTTGGTAAAATCGAGTATTCAAAACCGTTCCAAAAAGCAATCGGGAGCCAGCCGAGTTTAACACCAACCCAATATTGTAAAAACCCCGCAAATACAAATGATGGAATAGATATACCGAGTACGGCTAAGACGGTTGCACCGTAATCGATGATGGTGTTATGTTTTAATGCTGCTAGAATACCTAACAGTAAGCCGATAATAGTTCCGACTAAAACGGCTTGGAATCCGAGGATAGCCGAGGCGCCAATGCGTTCTTGAATAATTTTAGTAACCGGGCGATTATCAAAAACAAAAGAAACACCTAAATCCCCTTGAACAAGATTCGACAGGTAAATCCCAAACTGTACAGGTACTGGCTTATCTAGGCCGTATTTTTTGTACAGTAATTCTTTTTGTGTTTCGGGTAACCGCTCATCGTTGAATGGCGAACCAGGTAGAGCTTTCATAAGTAAAAATGAAAGCAAGATGATAATAAATAACGTGATCATCATATAGCCGATGCGGGTGAAAATGTAGCGAATCATGGAAAGGACCTCCTACTAAATTTAGTGTGTTGAATCTATTATTTTATTTGCAAGATTAGTGCCAAAAAGAAAGGAGTAAACTCGAAAAATCGAATTTACTCCATTTGTGTTAAGCCTATTATAAAATTTGTAATTCTCGTGGAAAGGTAGTAAGTACTTCAGCTTCACCATGTTCATTTATATAAATATTGTCCTCGATACGAACGCCACCATAATTCGGTATATAAATACCAGGTTCAATTGTAAAGACCATCCCTGTTGTGATTAAATCATTGTTTGCTGCATGGACAGAAGGTTCTTCATGGACTTCAATGCCTAGTCCGTGACCGACGCGGTTGTTGAAATAGTCCCCATAGCCTTTGTTTTCAATAACTGCTCTTGCGGTTAAGTCAACTTGTTTTAATGGAATATTTGCTTTTGCTGCTTTGATACCGGCAAGTGTGGAAGCGAGTACAGTGTCATAAATTTCTCGTTGTTTATCTGTCGCTTCACCAACGATAAATGTTCTTGTGATGTCAGAGCAATAGCCATCTTTAACGACGCCCATGTCAATTAGCACAAAGTCCCCGTGCTCGATTTTTCGCATACTAGGATGGCCATGTGGTAGGGCAGCATTTTCACCAGACAAAATAATCGAGGCGAAGGACTGGCCATCTGCTCCAAATTTGCGCATTAAATATTCTAGCTCAGCAACAAGCTCTAATTCTGTCATACCAATATGAATTTTTTTTATGCCCTCCGACATAACCTGCTCAATAATATGAATGGCTACTTTCAACTGATTGATTTCATCGCGCGTTTTATGCAAGCGTTGTGTATTAACTAGCTGTTGAATATCTGTCACTTGGACATTTAAAGCACCGATTAGCTCTAAATAGCGTGCCAGTGAAAGTGCCTTTGCTTCCACACCAGCAGTCTGTCCAAGGTTTCCGATTGTATCTTTGACAACTTCAAATGGTATTTGCTCATCAGTTATTGGTACGATGCGATGAAGATGAGCAACTTGTTCAGCTGCTGCTAAATCTAAAGCTGGAACATATAATATTTCTTCATTTGTTTTCGTATTGAAAACAAGTGCCATAAAGCGTTCATGTGGATTCGATAAAAAGCCAGTGTAATAAAAAATATTAGCGGGCGATGTTATAAAAGCAATATCCACCTCAAGCTTTGATTTAAAAACCGCTCTACGAGTTTCATAAATAGTATACATATATTTCCTCCTCATCTATTTTTGTAGGTAATAATAGCATATAATCAAAAAAATAAAATATTATTGTAGAATAGGTCGAATTCTATAAAAAAAGTATTGCATTGTAGATTTTCCTATGTTATATTTATAAATGTCTTAAAGAGGTCCCGTGGTGTAGCGGTTAACATGCCTGCCTGTCACGCAGGAGATCGCCGGTTCGATCCCGGTCGGGACCGCCATTTTATATGAAACTACAGTTCTTATGATTTTTATTAATCATAGGGGCTTTTTTTTATTTGTAGAGAGCGTGAACAATCGCCACTAAATCGTTGCGAATCGCCACTACATAGAAAGAAAACGCCACTAAACCCCGAGGAATCGCCAGTAACCCTATGAAAATTGTGAATACATAAAAGATGTGCACTAAATCGTTGTCCATTGCATATGTATAGACAGTATGGGTTTTTGCAAGCAAGGACGGAGGGGTGTCGATAGCATTTCGATTCTTGATATATTGGTTAATCTTTATACTTAAAGTTACTGGTGGAGTTCCAATTATTGATATAGAGGAATCGAATTCGTATCATTGGCAAAAAAATATGAATGAACATGAATTTGAGCAATTACAGCAAGGGATGAGCTATATGGAAGTAGTCGAAATTGCCGGCGGTGTTGCCAGCGAGATGATTCGAAGTGATTATTATCGGTGGAATGATGAAATACTTTTGACGCAAGCATATATTGTTCAATTTAAAGATAACCAATTAGTCAGTAAAGAAGTTATTGCTTTGAAGGGCTATTCAACAAGAGAGTAGACACGTCTTCGATATGGAGGACGTGTTTATTTTTTTTGAAAATTACTCGATGCTTTGAACATTTGCGCATGTTTCGGTAAACTAGAAGTAATGAGCTAGGAGAGGACATAATGATGAAGTTTGAAAAAATAATGAATTCACTAGAAGATACAGAGCACTTTGCCATAAAGCTAGCAAATTTACTGATGGCACAAGATACAATTACGTTAGAAGGCGACTTAGGTGCCGGGAAGACTACATTTACAAAAGCTTTAGCAAAAGGACTAGGTGTAACAAGAACGGTTAATAGCCCTACATTTACGATAATGAAACAATATGAGGGACGTTTACCTTTTAATCATTTAGATGTATATCGATTGGCAGAAAGTGATGAGGACCTAGGCTGGGACGAGCTATTTTATGGCGATGCGATATCGGTTGTTGAATGGGCCCATTTAATAGAAGAAGATTTACCTAAAGAGCGTTTAGCCATTGAAATTTATCGTCTTGGTGAAAATGAACGACGATTTGTGTTAATGCCATATGGTAAGCGATTTGAGGCAATATGTGAGGAGCTAATGAGATGATTTGGTTGGGAATTGAAACAGCGAATGCGCCACTTTCTGTAGCCGTTGTAAAAGATGGAAAAGTGATGGCTGAAGTAGTACAAAATATAAAACTAACGCATTCTGCAGGAGCAATGCCAGCGATTGAAACAATTCTAGCGAATGTTGGTGTAAAGCCAAGTGAGTTAGATGCAATTGCTGTATCAGAAGGACCTGGTTCTTATACAGGAGTAAGAATTGGTGTGACACTGGCTAAAACATTAGCATGGACGCTACAAAAGCCATTAGTCGGTGTTTCAAGTTTAAAAGTATTAGCCGCTAATGCAGCGCTTTTTGATGGACTAATATGTCCTATTTTTGATGCGCGTAGAGACAATGTATATACAGCAGTTTATAAAGGGACAGAGCTGGATGTCGTTATAGAAGATTATCATGATCATATCGATGGACTGTTAGCTCGTTTGAAGGCATTAGCTACACCAATATTATTTGTAGGAACGGATGTCGATGTATTTTGGGATGAAATCGTCGAAGTACTTGGGCAGAACGCATATCGTGTACCTTTTCATGAAGATTTGCCACGTGCGAGTGCAGCCATTCGTTTAGCAAGTACCCAAGCGTTACCAAGCGTTGAGGCAGTTCACCATTTTACGCCGCAATACAAACGTATTGCAGAGGCTGAAGCGAATTGGTTAAAGGAACAAAAGGAGAAAACACATGAGTAGTAATGTAATGTATCGGAAAATGGTATCAGAGGATGTTCCAGCGGTATATGCGATTGAACTTGCTACATTCCCTACGCCATGGACATTGGATTCTTTTTACTATGAGATGCATGAAAATCAATATGCACATTATGTTTTAGCGATAGATGAAAACAATAATATTCTAGGTTTTTGCGGAATGTGGATGGTCATAGATGCTGCGCAAATTACAAATGTCGCTGTTGTTGAATCAGCTCGTGGCCGAGGAATTGGTGAAGGCTTAATGCGAGAAGCGATGCGCATTGCGCGTGAGCATGGCATGGACGTGATGAGTCTAGAGGTACGTGAAACCAACACTGTAGCACAAAATCTTTACCGCAAGCTAGCGTTCCAGGATGGTGGCATACGGAAAGGTTACTATACAGATAACGGGGAGGATGCCCTAGTCATGTGGGTGAATTTATAATGGAAAATCGAGTTATTTTAGCAATTGAATCAAGCTGTGATGAAACGGCAGCTGCTGTTATTCGAAACGGTTGTGAAATAGTTTCTAATGTAGTAGCTTCACAAATTGAAAGCCATAAACGTTTTGGAGGCGTTGTACCAGAAATTGCGTCACGTCACCATGTAGAACAAATTACGGTGGTTATTGAAGAGGCGCTTAAACAAGCCGATATGCAGCCGTCTGACTTAGATGCAGTAGCGGTGACAGAAGGTCCTGGTCTAGTGGGGGCACTATTAATTGGCATTAATGCGGCAAAGGCGTTTGCGTTTGCCAATAATTTACCGATTTTAGGTGTCCATCATATTGCGGGTCATATTTATGCCAATGCACTTGTCCAACCAATGGAGTTCCCACTGCTTGCACTTGTTGTATCAGGGGGACATACGGAGCTTGTGTATATGAAAGAACATGGCTCCTTTGAAGTAATTGGAGAAACACGTGATGATGCAGCGGGAGAAGCGTATGACAAAGTTGCTCGGGTATTAGGGTTACCTTATCCTGGTGGTCCTCGTATAGATCAGTTAGCGCATGAAGGGCAAGAAGCTGTTGCTTTTCCACGCGTCTGGCTTGAAGAAGACAGCTATGATTTTAGCTTTAGTGGTTTAAAATCGGCCGTTATTAACTATAAGCATAATATGGATCAGCGTGGTGAAGAGATTTCCCCAACAGCTGTTGCAAAAGGTTTTCAAGAAAGTGTAGTGGAAGTACTAACAGCTAAAACATTGCGTGCGGCACGCGAATATAAAGTGAAGCAAGTAATCGCGGCTGGTGGGGTAGCTGCTAACAAGGGTCTGCGCGCATCACTTGAAGTAGTATTTGCTAAAGAGGGAATTCCATTTTTCGTACCACCATTGAAGTTGTGTACAGACAATGCGGCAATGATAGGTGCTGCTGCAACACCGATGTTTGAAGCAGGCATTCGTGGAAATATGATGATGAATGGTCGCCCTGGTATGGAATTAAAATCTTGGGTTGAATAACGTAAAGAGGTGCTCAGTGTTGTTTCTGAGTTACCTCTTTTTTTGTGTTGATAAAATAGTAAATAAAAGTAGAAATTAGATACTTAAAGTAGAAAAATATAAATAGACAAATTTTTCAGAAAATTATCCACAGGTCAATGTGAAAATGTGTGTAAAAAAACTGCGAACATTCGTACTTATGCACATTATGTGGATAACTTGTGCATAAGTTGTGATTATTCTATATATAGTAGCGATTTTCACACAAAACTATGTGGATTAATTAATTTGAAATTGTGGACAGTGTGGAAAAGTCTGTTGATATGTTGATATTACTAGTTTTATAGTGTGTATAAAGTTGTGGGCATTTTTTGTCGAAAAATAGCACTTGACCAATATATATGAAAAATGAAGGCGAGTAAAGAAAAAAAGCCATATGACATGCATATGGCTAAAGAGTATCGACAAACGGCAGAAAAATTTATGCTTGAATGCCTCATATTCAGTTGATTGGAGTGGAGGGCGGCGACTCCTGCGGGAACGCACGCATAGTAAGACGCAACAAACCGCGCGTTAGCGAGGGTTGCGGCTTACTGTGTGCCCGCGGAAAGCGTCCGCCCGTAACGGAAATCAACGGCGCTTAAAATGAAAAAAGAATTTAGCTAAGACCGTGGCTTTGCGCGTTTTTATAAAATAATATTTTCTAATTCTTCATTTAGCTCAAGCCATTCCATTTCAATGACTTCATGCTGTTCTTTAACAGTAGCTAACTCATTTTGCAGTTGTGTAATTTTCTCATGGTCTGTGAAAATTGCAGGATCACAAAGCGCTTCTTCTAAATGAGCGATTTCTGTAGAAGCCTTTTGCATGTTGACTTCCAGCTCTTCAATAGTTCTTCTAATTTGGCGTTCACGCTTTTTTGCCTCTTTATCGATTGTAGAAGTAGAGGTCTTTTCAGATGCTGTTGTTTGTAGCTGCGGCTGAGCAGCAGCTTTCATTTGAGCAATTTCGTACAGTTCTTGCTTTTTCTCAAGATAATAATCATAATCGCCTAAATACTCAAAAGAGCCTTCGCCCGACAGCTCGACTACTTTCGTAGCAATTCGATTAATGAAATAGCGGTCATGTGATACGAAAAGAAGTGTACCAGGATAGTCGATTAGAGCGTTTTCCAATACCTCTTTACTATCTAAGTCTAGGTGATTGGTAGGCTCATCGAGAATTAAGAAATTCGCCTTTTGCATCATTAATTTTGCCAATGCTAGGCGAGCCTTCTCGCCACCGGATAAGGAATTAACAGCTTTGTCTACATCTTCGCCACTAAATAAAAAGCGACCAAGTACGGTGCGAATATCCTTTTCATTCAACAATGGCCATTCATCCCATAGCTCTTTTAACACGCTTTTATTGCTAGATAGTTTTGCTTGTTCTTGATCGTAATAGCCAATTTGAACGTTTGTACCATAACGAATTTCTCCTGTAAGCGGGGACAAATCTTTAACAATCGTTTTTAATAAGGTTGATTTACCAACACCGTTTGGTCCAACGAGTGCAATGCGATCTTCACGAAACGTACGTAATGTAATGCCGCTAGATATTTGTTTATCACCGTAGCCGACAGCTAGTGAGTCGATTGATAGCACATCGTTGCCACTTTGTCGCTCGATTGTAAAGCCGAAGCTAGCAGACTTTTCATCACCATCAGGAGAATCCATCCATTCTGTACGTTCAAGCATTTTACGACGGCTTTGTGCCATTTTAGTCGTAGAAGCACGAGCGATATTTTTTTGAATAAATTCCTCTAGCTTTGCTTTCTCATCTTGCTGGCGTTCAAACATTTTGACATCGCGTTCATAGTTTTTCGCCTTTTCCTCTAAATAAGCACTGTAGTTTCCAGTATATTTTGTGACGCGATGACGGGAAACTTCGTAGACGATGGAGACAACTTGGTCTAAGAAGTAACGGTCATGGGATACAATTAAAATAGCGCCTTCATAGCCTTTTAAATAAGTTTCTAACCAAGAAAGTGTTTCGATATCTAAATGGTTAGTAGGCTCATCGAGAATTAATAAATCAGGCTTACTTAATAGTAGCTTAGCAAGAGCTAAGCGAGTGCGCTGTCCGCCTGACAAGGAACTAATGGCTTTTTCATAATCCTCCGGGTAAAATTGCATACCGTGAAGCACAGAACGCGTATCAGACTCGTATTGATAGCCTCCAGCATCTTTAAAATCATGCTGTAGTTGGTCATATTCGGACATGACCTTAGCGTACATATTTGGATTATCGTAAATAGCTGGATCAGCCATTTGCTGTTCAAGGGAACGTAACATTTTTTCTTGCCCAAGGAGAGGTTCGAAAATTGTCATCATTTCGTCCCAAATAGACAATGTTGAATTTAGACCAGCATGTTGTTCTAAATAGCCAACTTGTACACCCTTCGGAATAATGATATCGCCAGCGTCATAAGACATTTGACCAGCGATGATTTTTAGTAAAGTAGATTTACCAGCACCGTTACGTCCTACTAATGCCACACGATCACGGTGTTGAACTTCTAGTTTGACACCACTTAAAATTTCATCTGCAATAAAGGATTTATATAGTTGATTGACTTGTAATACAATCATTCATGACACCTCAATTCATTCTTAGTGTAAAGGATGGGAGAATTGCTTGCAATGCCAGTGCTTTACTTATTCCAAGCGGTCATGTAAGATTGAAACGATTTCTCTTTAGTTAATGGCGTAAAAAACGCCATTAACTAAAGGGAAATCCTCCAGTTGGTGTTATAATTTTAAAAAGTTCACCACTGCAAGATGCAGGGGGAAACGAAGGGGAATACCTCGGCAAATGCCACAATTATAAGATGAGCTTTTCAAGGAAGCTTGAACAAATCTTTTGTATTAGCATGTTTCAAAAAGAGTTTTCAAATACGCTTAGGTGAATTTGAATTGTTTAAATAAGGAGGAAAAAGTTTGAAACAAGAAGTGAAAATTCCACAAGCCACAACAAAAAGACTTCCTCTTTACTATCGATTTATCCAAAACTTTGCACAAGAAGGAATGGAACGTATTTCATCGAAGGAATTGAGCGAAGCGATGAAAATTGATTCTGCCACGATTCGTCGTGATTTTTCTTATTTTGGTGCGCTTGGGAAAAAGGGATATGGCTACGATGTTCAACATCTTTTGAATTTCTTTAGCCAAACACTGGATCAGCATGAAACTACTAAAGTCGCGTTAATCGGTGTAGGGAATTTAGGGAATGCATTTTTAAAGTATAATTTCCAAAAAAATCATAATACGCATATTGTCGTTGCATTCGACTCGAAGGCACCAAAGGAAGGGAAGATGATTAGCAATATTCCTGTTTATCATCCCGATTTATTAGAAGAAAAGTATGCTGAGTATGGTGCAGACCTTGCGATTTTAACCGTATCTTCGCGCTCTGCCCAGAAGATGGCTGATCGATTAGCGGCAATGAATGCAAAAGGTATTTTAAACTTCACGCCAGAGCGTATAACAGTACCTGATTCTATGAAGTTATTAACAATAGATTTATCAGTTGAATTACAAGCGCTTATATATTTAATAAGAAATAGCGATAAATGAGGTATTCACAATTTTGTAAACAGTTACAAATGATGGCGGTTATTCTGTCGAAATATATTCGCCAAACGAAAAAAATTGAGTTAAAATGATAGTTATAAGAGGAGGTGGCTGAAATGGTTGTGCACTTAAGTGCTTTTACACCAGTTAGCCTAGTAATTATCGGTGTGGTTGCAATTTTAATCTTTGGACCAAAGAAATTACCAGAGCTAGGTAAAGCAATGGGTTCTACACTTCGCGAGTTTAAAAATGCAACAAAAGGTCTAGCTGATGACGATGATGATACAAAAAAGAACATAATTGAACATAAAGAAAACGATAAAGTTAAGTAAGTTAAGGATGTCAATAATATGAATCCAAGAGAATTAACAGTTGTAGAGCATTTAGAAGAACTAAGAAAACGGCTCTTTATTTGCGCTGTTTTCTTTGTATTTGCACTTATCATAGGTTTTTATCTAGCCAAACCATTTATTAAGTATATTCAACTTAGTAAAGAAGCAGAGCAACTAACTATGAACGCGTTTAATGTGACTGACCCACTTGTCATCTATTTACAAGTGACGGTTGCCATCGCATTTGTTATAAGTTCACCGTTGCTTCTTCATCAAATTTGGTTGTTTATCACACCAGGTTTACATGAGACAGAACGTAAGGCTACCTTAAAATATATTCCTTATTCGTTTTTTCTATTTTTAGCAGGCGCTTCATTTTCTTATTATATTTTATTCCCGTATGTCATGCACTTTATGATGGGCTTATCTGCGGATTTAGACATTAAACAAACAATAGGGATTAACGCATATTTTTCATTTTTATTTCGCCTAGTCATGCCGTTCGGTATTATTTTTCAATTACCTGTTGTGACGTTATTTTTAGCGCGTTTAGGGATTTTAAATCCTGAACTAATGGTGAAATTCAGAAAATATGCATATTTCGGCTTAATCGTCATTGCAGTATTTCTTGCTCCACCAGATTTTATTTCAAATGTCATCGTTGCCATACCTCTATTTGTAATTTATGAGATTAGTATTATTATTGCGCGTAGAGGTTATCGTAAATTTTTACAAGCAGAAGCGTTGCAATTAGAGGAAGAACGCAAAGAAGCAGAACGTGAGCAAGTTGAGCGTTTATTAGCTGAGCAAAGACGGCAAATTGAAGAAATGAATGACTAAGAATAAGAGCTAAGCACATATGTTTTAGTAATTTCTTCTATGTAAAATGTGTGAACCTTAGCTATCCTTTCTTTTGCAATCATTTAAAAATTAGAAGAAAAAACTAGTTGATGGTAGCGAAGGCGGTGACTCCTGCTCAGAACGCACACAGCGTAAGACGCAACAAGCCGCGCGTAAGCGAGGGTTGCGGCTTACTGTGCTGAGCGGAAAGCACCGCCGTAGCGGACATCAACGGCATAGTCAAAAAGTGTTAGATTGATTATAGTCAATCTAACACTTTTTCTCTTTTGTCTCGGACTTTTTTTATTGCATTTTTTGCATTTCCTCAAGAAATTTTTGTAAAGGTTCTGCGTAAAATTGTACGAGCGTTACAAAGCCATTTAGCATAACATGTGCAATAATTGATGTCCAAATCCGTTTTGTTTTGTGATATAGGAAAGCGAAGATTAGACCACAAATGGTATATAACAGTATATGTGAAAAATCAAAATGGATTAAAGCAAAGAAAATAGCACTAACAATAGCAGCCACCCAGAAATTCGTCGTTTGAACAAGTGAACCGAAAATAACACGACGAAAGACAAACTCTTCTAAAATTGGACCAAAAACAACAATCGCTAAAATAGCTATTGGTGCTCCTTTGGCAATTGCCACAATATCGGCAGTATTTTGTGAGCCACCTTCGATTCCGAACACAGTCATTTCAATAGCAGCTCCGATCATTTGCCCGAAGAACACAAGGAAGAAACCGATAATTCCCCACATGATGGTAAGTGGAATAGACTCCTTCTTGCCTTGATAAACATCCCAAAACGCTTTGTCGCGATTCGTTAAAATCAAACTGATAATTAATGCAATGGCAAAGCTGAGCGCAATGTACCAGCCTTGTGTAATGGGAGCCGCTTGTGCGGGAGGTAAACCCGTTGTACTCATCACAAATTTATGAAACGGTAAAAGCAACCACTTTCCTGATAATTGCATGATAATGTAAACGATTAACACATAGAGAGCTGTTTTTTTATGCTTTACGCCTTTTATAGAATTAGTCACAGTCAAAATCCTTTCCATTTTTAAGCTTCCTTTCTATTGTAGAGGAATATGGAAAGAAAACAAAATTTTTCGAAGTTCTCGCTTGCAAAAAAACAATGGATTGATTATCATAATAAATGTATTAGCACTCGGCTATATAGAGTGCTAATAAACTTTCAACAATTATTTCATTAATAGGAGGTTGTTTTACTTGTTAAGACCACTAGGAGATCGTATTGTCATCGAACTAATCGAGGTAGAAGAAAAATCTGCATTTGGGATTGTACTACCAGACTCTGCAAAAGAAAAACCGCAAGAAGGTAAAGTAGTAGCAGTTGGGACAGGTCGTGTTTTAGAAAACGGACAACGTGTAGAGCTTGACGTTAAAGTTGACGACCACATTATTTTCTCTAAATACGCAGGTACAGAAGTTAAATATGAAGGCAATGAATACTTAATCTTACGCGAAAGCGATATTCTTGCAATTATTGGATAATAATTAGTATATTAATCAGGCTTAACGAATATTCCATTTCAGGAGGGTAAATTCAAATGGCAAAAGATATTAAATTCTCAGAAGAAGCGCGTTCATTAATGCTTCAAGGTGTAGATAAATTAGCAAACGCAGTGAAAGTGACATTAGGTCCTAAAGGGCGTAACGTCGTTTTAGAAAAAAAATTCGGTTCTCCATTAATTACAAATGATGGTGTAACAATTGCGAAAGAAATTGAACTTGAAAATCCATACGAAAACATGGGTGCAAAATTAGTAGCAGAAGTTGCTTCTAAAACAAATGAAATTGCTGGTGATGGTACAACAACAGCAACAGTTCTTGCACAAGCCATTATTCGTGAAGGTTTGAAAAACGTAACAGCTGGTGCAAACCCTGTTGGCATCCGTAAAGGTATCGACAAAGCGGTAGCAGCTGCACTTACAGAATTACATGCTATTTCTCGTCCTGTAAGCAACAAAGAAGAGATTGCACAAGTTGCTGCAATTTCAGCAGCTGATGACGAAGTAGGCCAACTAATTGCAGAAGCAATGGAACGTGTTGGTAACGATGGTGTTATCACAATCGAAGAATCGAAAGGTTTCACAACGGAGTTAGATGTAGTGGAAGGTATGCAATTCGATCGTGGGTATGCATCTCACTATATGGTAACAGATACAGATAAAATGGAAGCAGTTCTTGAGAACCCATACATTTTAATTACAGATAAAAAGATTACAAATATCCAAGAAGTGTTACCGCTATTAGAACAAGTAGTACAACAAGGTCGTCCACTTTTAATGATCGCTGAAGACGTTGAAGGTGAAGCTCTTGCAACTCTTGTTGTAAACAAACTACGTGGTACATTTAATGCTGTTGCAGTAAAAGCGCCAGGATTCGGTGACCGTCGTAAAGCAATGCTTGAAGACATCGCCATCCTAACAGGTGGTCAAGTTATTACAGAGGAGTTAGGTTTAGACCTTAAAACTGCTGATATTACTTCACTTGGCCGTGCAGCAAAAGTTGTTGTAACAAAAGACAACACAACAATCGTAGAAGGTGTTGGCGGTGCAGATGCAATCGAAAGTCGCGTTGGTCAAATCCGTGCACAACTTGCTGAAACAACTTCAGAGTTCGATAAAGAAAAATTACAAGAGCGCCTAGCTAAATTAGCTGGTGGTGTAGCAGTGATTAAAGTTGGTGCTGCAACAGAAACAGAACTAAAAGAACGCAAACTTCGCATTGAAGATGCACTAAACTCAACACGCGCAGCAGTGGAAGAAGGTATCGTTTCAGGTGGTGGTACTGCACTTCTAAACGTCTACGCAGCAGTTGAAAAAGCAGCTGATGTAGTTGATGGCGATGTAGCAACTGGTGTGAAAATTGTGCTTCGTGCATTAGAAGAGCCAGTTCGTCAAATTGCAAACAATGCAGGTCTTGAAGGATCAATCATTGTAGATCGCCTAAAACGCGAAGAAATCGGAGTAGGTTTCAACGCAGCAACTGGTGAGTGGGTAAACATGATGGAAGCAGGCGTAGTAGACCCAGCAAAAGTAACACGCTCAGCACTACAAAACGCAGCATCTGTAGCAGCATTATTCTTAACAACAGAAGCGGTTGTAGCAGATATTCCAGAACCAGCAGCTCCAGGCATGCCTGATATGGGCGGCATGGGTGGCATGGGCGGTATGATGTAAGCCTTTAGTAGCAAAGGATTACAAAGCTTTAAAGGTTAATGATTTTACCATTAGCGAGCCATTAGTGTTAGTCAATTAAAATATAAAACAACAACCACTTCTCATAATGTTAAATTATGGGGAGTGGTTTTTTATGCAATATTAATTAAAAACCTTAGTCAACGGTGGTATTTGATTGTGGAAGTGTTAGATTACTGTTGTTTTGTAATGGATGTTGTTGTTTAGCATAAAAATTTCGTGCGGGGATATTTATATAAAAGTACATGCCTATAGTTAAAATCGAAAATGCCCACCCTACAATTAGCTTATATACTAGCATGCTACCATAACCATCAATTCCATATTTTTTGAGTAGGTAAACTGTTAGTCCTGTCATAATGAATCCTCGCATGATGAAAATAGCTTGAATGAATTGAAACCATTTAAAAATTCCCTTTTGAAAAAATAATGCTCTACTTTCCGTTCGTGCATAGCCTTGCAAATATAAAAAATCCACTGCGTAATATAAAGAAAGCGGACGCTTGATAATCAGTGTAATTATATAAAGGAGTGTATAAAAAAGACTTAAATAGACACCATTCCAAATCATTTGCTCGGCTGAACCTGATAGCAAATCAAGCGTCGTTCCTAGTACTAGTGAGCCTAAAATAAATAAACCCGTAATGCTAAATTGCTTATCTAACATAAAGCGGTAAATGGTATAAACTATTCCGGGGATGGTTGAAGTGAGCATTGCTATATAATCACCTAAAGGCTCTCTACCATAATTCCATATAACATAAGGTAATACTGCATAGAAAATTACCTCCAATATAATTAATAGTTTATTTGACTGTTGTTTTTTCTCCATCGTGGCCCTCCATTATCTTACCCCTTGCTATACTCAAATAAGTGGATAACAGATGTTTTCTTCAAGTATATCACTTTTACAAATAATGGGTAAAACAGGAGGTGTATATATGATTTAAAAATTAATTCGCTTATTCTGCATTGTGAAAGTACATAGCAAAACAATAAGAAAATCTTAAGAATTGGTGCATGCGTTTGTTAAGATTTACTTAGTATTATATCCTTAGACGAATCCTAAGGAGATGGAGGAGTGAATGTAGTTGAACATTTTGATTTGTGATGATGATAAAGAAATTGTAAGGGCTATTAGCGTTTACTTAGAAAATGAGGGCTACAAAGTTTTCAAAGCTTACAATGGAATAGAGGCAATCGAACTTATTCGAGATCATGTTATACACTTAATTATTATGGATATTATGATGCCTAAAATGGATGGCATTACGGCAACAATGAAAATTCGCCAAGATAATATGATTCCGTTAATTATGCTGTCTGCTAAATCGGAGGATTATGATAAAATACTCGGATTAAATATTGGAGCAGATGATTATATGGCCAAGCCGTTTAATCCATTAGAACTTGTTGCGAGAGTGAAGTCACAGCTAAGAAGGTATACGTCATTTGGCAGTCTTGAGGTGAGTAGCCATGTCTTTCAAACGGGGGGGCTTATGATTGATGATGAAAAGAAAATCATTACGGTGGATAAAGAAGCGGTTCATTTAACCCCAGTGCAGTATAAAATTTTAAAGCTACTGACAGCCAATACGGGGAAAGTATTCACAATCGAAGAGATTTATGAAAAGGTATGGAATGAAAGTGCTATTAATCCAGAGAATACGGTAGCGGTACATATACGGAAAATTCGAGAAAAAATTGAAATTAATCCGAAAGAGCCGAAGTATTTAAAAGTTGTATGGGGAGTGGGATATAAAGTTGAGAAATATTAGTCATGCACTAATTACGAAAGTGTTGGTGTTTTTGATTGCCATCGCTTGTTTAACGGGTACAGCCAAGGTAATCATCAACATGGAATTAGATGAAGTGCATCTTAGCAGTATCAATCAAGATAATTATTTTGAAAGTATAGCATTTGCTGATGAAAGTTTTAGTGTGATTAGTTCACTAGCGGAATTAATCGGACAATATAAAAGTGAAGAATATATTTTAAGCGGTAAGGCACTTACAAAACAAGATACTGCAGAAATTGAAGCAGAATTATATAATGACTTCCAGTATTCATCCAAATATAATCCGAATTTGACTGAAGTAGAATATAGACGCCTATTTAAAGAACAATATGCAGATGAAATACAAAGTGAAAAAGAAGAACGTATGAGACAACAAGTACGTGTGTTTTATCGTTTACTCAGCACATTAGAAGCATCTGAAGGAATTGTCTATTATGCGAGCGACGGTGAACATGTATTTTCTAATAGTGAACTAAATAAAAAAGAGCAATTTACATCATTTGATGCATATATGCTATTCGGGAATTATCAACAAAAGCTTTATCCGCAGGAAATGAAAAAAGGAAAATATTTAGATTTTATTACACAAGATATTGATAACTTGAATCCAAAAACAGACGTTATTTATGTGGCATATAAAGAATCCTATCTCCAGCAAAAAGTGCAAGTTTGGGAAGAAAATAAAGCGGTTGCGAAACGTTATCTCAATGAATTCATTGTTTATTTAGCAGGGTTTATTGTTTCTTTTGCTTATTTAATCATGATTATCGGAAGAACATCTTTTAAAGATAAAGAAGTACATTTTCAGGTCTTTGATAAACTATATAATGATGTCAATCTTGTCATCGTTGGTAGTTTAACAGCGATGTGGATAGCTCTTATTATCGAAGTGTTGCGAGAAATGTATATATTGCTAACGATACCTATTTTTATTATTGTATTACAATTAATTTTATCGCTCGTCAAGCATATTAAAAATAGAACCCTACTTTCGCATACGCTAATTTATCAAATGCTGAAAAAAGTTTTTAAGGGTATCAAACATGTTTTTGATAATGGTAATATGGCAGTGAAAATTGTGCTGCTTGTTATTGGGTATCCTCTAGTAGTTGTAGCAACGTTTTTCATGTTTCCTATTACACTTGGTCTAGCTGCTTGGTTTGCGTTAAAAAAGGTGAAGGCATTTAATCGCATTAAAGAGGGCGTAGAGCAAATTAAAAATGGGGACCTCCAGCATCGAATTGAAATAGATGGAAAAGGCGAGTTTAGCCAACTTGCAGCGAATATTAATAGTATTACAGATGGCTTAAAGAAATCGGTGAATAGTGAGATTAAGAGCGAGCGCTTAAAAACAGAGCTGATTACAAATGTTTCGCATGATATCCGAACGCCTTTAACGTCTATTATTACGTATGTCGATTTATTAAAAATAGAAAAAGATCCTGAATTAATTGCTGAATATATAGACGTATTAGATCAAAAATCAAAAAGGCTGAAGCACTTAACCGATGATTTATTTGAAGCGGCAAAAGCGTCAAGCGGCACGATGCCTGTACAGTTAGAACGAATTGATATCGTATCTTTACTAAAGCAAGGAATTGGAGAAATGGATGAGAAAATTGAAGCGTCATCATTAAACTTTAAGTTAGCCCACCCTACAGAAAAAGTGTATGTAAAGGCTGATGGTAAACTTTTATGGCGCTCCATCGAAAACTTATTCTCGAATATTTTTAAATACGCCTTGCCTGCATCAAGGGTTTATATTGATGTTGAAGATTTAGGTCATGAATTACTCGTGACGTTTAAAAATATTTCAGCCTATGAATTAAATATTTCAGCGGATGAGCTTATGGAACGTTTTACACGAGGGGATGAATCAAGATCGAGTCAAGGTAGTGGATTAGGCTTGTCTATTGCGGAAAGTCTTATTCACCTCCAACACGGAAAATTTTTAGTGCAAGTAGATGGCGATTTATTTAAGGTGATGATTTACTTACCGAAATTTCCAAATGAATAATAGAGCGAAGGAATAGGATACGTAAGTGTGTCCTATTCTTTTGTTGTTGTTTAAGCAATAATTTTTTCTTGTTTTTGAAAACTTTGACTTACGTAACTAATTTCGTTATAATTCGTGATGTATTAAAAAAATGCTGTAAGGAGGAAATTAAAAATGACACTTCGATTCCCAACTTTGAACCAGTAATTGAATACGTTCAAAGGCTCTGTTTGTGTATGCAGAGTAAACGGGATTAGTCTGTCCTTCTTTAATAACTTCATAGCATTTGTGAATTGGCTATCACAGTAATTAAATTATGTAGAAACAGAAAGGCGACTTGTTCTTCCTTTCTTTATTTTTGTCTATTAAACCGTTTATTTTGGTTTGACCAAAGGGGGTTTATTGTTTCTACTGACAACTGAATGAAAATGGAAGGGTCTTTCCCTTTACTTGTAAACTCACAGGCAGGTGCTTGTGATTTTTTCATTTTTAAAAGGGAATGATACGATAAAGCACAAAAAATAACATGTAAGTTAGGAGAAAGTAAATGGATCAAAATCAATCGATGAAATATGAGTTCCTATCACAGGATCCAAATGTTAAAACTTTGCCGATTATGCTGTCGTTAATTATCGGTGCGTTCTTTGCTGTGTTAAATGAAACATTGTTAAACATAGCATTAACGACATTAATGCATGAATTTCACATTACGTTGCCAACTGTTCAATGGATGGCAACAGGGTTTATGCTCGTTATGGGAGTAGTTATTCCGATTTCTGCCTTAATGTTGCAGTGGTTTACAACGCGACAATTGTTCATTGGCGTAATGGTGACGTTCACAATCGGCACAATTATTTGCGCCATTGCACCTAGCTTTCCTGTTTTATTAGTAGGGCGTTTAATCCAAGCGGTGGGAACAGGTCTGCTAATGCCGATTATCTTTAATGTCTTCCTATTATTATATCCACCAGAAAATCGCGGGAAAATTATGGGCATTGTTGGTTTGATATTTACGTTTGCACCGGCAATTGGCCCAACTTTATCTGGGGTTATCGTTGAATATTTAGGGTGGCGCTATTTATTCATTATTGTTATTCCTTTCGCCTTATTTTCAATCGCCTTTGCCTATAAATATTTAACAAATATTTCAGAGGTGACAAAACCGAAAATTGATTTTCTATCTATAATCTTTTCAACTATTGGTTTCGGAGCAATTATTTATGGCTTTAGTGCGGCTGGAGAAAAAGGCTTCCTAAGTTCAAGTGTATTCGTTACCATTATCGTCGGTATTATTGGCGTTGTGTTATTCTCAATCAGACAATTTAAGCTAAAAGAGCCAGTTATGGATTTACGTGTATTCAAATATCCAATGTACACCCATGCAGTATTTATGTTTGTCATTATTATTATGGCCATGTTTGCATCGGAAATCATCTTGCCAATCTTTATGCAAGGTCCATTAGCTTTGACTGCTGCAGCAGCAGGACTCGTTTTATTACCTGGGAGCTTATTAAACGGGTTGATGTCGCCGTTTATGGGGCAATTGTTCGATAAATTTGGCCCTCGTGTATTAATGATTCCTGCAACGATTGTTTTAAGTGGTACAGTATTTACGTTAAGCAAGTTAACAGCGGAAACACCGATTTGGATCATCGTAGTATGCTATATTTTATTAATGATTAGCGTTTCTGCTATTATGATGCCGGCTCAAACAAATGGTTTAAACCAACTGCCAAAACCTTTGTATCCACATGGTACTGCAGTCATGACAACTTTACAGCCTGTTGTTGGGGCAATTGGTGTTGCTGTATTTATTAGTATAATGAATGCTAAACAAAATCACTTTTTAACAACAGCAGCCAATCCGAGTGATCCGGCTACAATGAGCCAAGCGATGGTCGCTGGTGTAGAACTTGTTTATCTAATTGCTTTTGTGATAACAATTATCGCGATTATTTTGTCCTTTACCGTTTACCGTGCGGTTCCAAAAGAAATGTTTGAAACGGAATCAGATTTGAAATCTAAATAAACAAATCAATGCTTCTCATTAGTTATAGTAACTTTTGAGAAGTTTTTTGTTTTTGATGGTGCAGTTATTAGCAAGAGCTTCTACTTAACTTACAGAGAGCGTAAATTAAAGTTCATAGCGTGTATTTAAGTAAGGGATGTTTTTTGTTACAGTCTATATAGTAATATAATGGGAATATGAAAGGGCTGAATTACATGGAATGGATATTCCTACTTGTGGTCATTATTGGTTTTATTTTATTTTTACAGAAAAAACGTTCATTTAAATTTGGTTTATCTCCAAATGTATTAGAGTTAAAGCCGATAAAAGGGCTAAAAAAGCTAAATGACCAGCTGGAGCGCTCTCTTTATAAAAGTTATATGGACAATGTAGAAGAAAGAGTAAGGCACAATAATCGTTTAAAAGATAACGAGTACGAGTGGCGTCTTCTCGATTTAAAACGTTATTTTATGTTGACAGCGCTTTTAAAAGAATCGCCAATGTTTAGTGATAAGGTGGATGAGTTGTGGCATCAAATGCTTATGTTTACTCGTGAATATGATGAATTTTCAAAGAATTATTTAGGAACAACACTTCATCACAGTCCTCATGTCAATGTAGCACCTAATCCAGATTTACGTGGATTTTTTGATTGGGTATATGCTGAACTATTTTTTATTAGAAATGAAAACATTCATCTTTATAAAGGCTTTTACAAACATCCTGTGCATCCAAATATTATTGAGGAGTTTAAAACTTTACCAGAAAATGAGCTACTAGATTGCTATTTTAAGCGTAATACAAACAATATGACGACAATCCTCGCGCTTATTTCTTCCATGAAGAAAAGAGCGAATGGCATCAAAGATTACGAAAAAAATAGTATACGAGAAATGATGAAGAAAAGTAAAACGCAGCAAAATTACAACGCCATGCTCGTTCCTTTTTTATCTGTCTCGTATTTTCATTATGATGAGTTTGCAAACTACATGGCAATAAGCAACAGCAGTTCATCGAGTTGTACAAGTTGCGGTTCGGCGAGCTCCTGTAATTCTTGTACGTCCGATAGTTCCTGCTCTAGCTGCGGAGGGGGAGGGGATTAACATATTCTTGAAAATAGTGGTCAGGCACTTGCCAATACATCGTTGAGACAAGTGCCTTTTTGATGTTTTAGGGATTTAGCCTGTTAATCTTCTTCAACCTTGAGCGCTTCATATTGGAAACCTTGATAAACATAGTTTTGTTTTTGATACATTTCTCTTGGTGTATCTTCACCATCCGCTACTAAGATAACGATTTTATCAGGGAATTTTTGCATAACATATTGTTGTAGTTGGGAGCCTATGCCTTTGCGCTGAAAGGCTTCAAGTACAAATAAGTTATCAATTTCAACTGTCGTTTTTTCTTCAATTAGTTCCGTAGAGCCAACTGGTATGCCGTCATAATAGGCTAAGAGTTGGTGTTTATGTGCATCATGAAATTGCCGTTGTAGCAAAGCTCGTTTTTCGGTAGCGAAATTTTTGCCATATTTTAAATCTTCCTCATACTGTAGCTTTAAAAATGCCTCTAAGTTTTCTTCTGTTACGGGCTGAACTTTGACATGATGGTGTACGCTCGTTGGAAATTGGCTCGGCTCGATTGTATATAATTCTAAAAAACCAATGTCATAGTTTGTTGCAGTTAAATACTGTTGAACATCACTTGAAATTTTCTCGTTAGATGGGAAGATGAATTTTAAATGCTTTTGATTATGTTTTTGATGAAAGGTACGTAGCATCTGCTCTAACTCTTTAAATATCGATAATGATGGCATCGTTTTAAATAGAATGTAATTGCTATCATATCGACTTAACATTTCTGGATAATGAACATGCTGATAAACTTCATTTTCAAAGATGACATGGCCAATTTTTTCTATATGATCAAATGTAATGTTGCGCATTGTAAATCTCCTTTGTCTTGTAAATGGGTAAATTTAGAAAACCTTTTGCAGTAATTATGAACGCAATAGTGTTTTTTAACAAGTAGCAATCTAGGATGTCGGATAAGAAGCAAATGACAAAAAGGCTCTCCATAACTGAACGTATGGAAAGCCTTTTGTTGTTAGCGTGGGTTACCAAAGATTCCAGGTAAAATATTAGGTAGCCCTGGAGGTAGTATTGGAGGGAGCCCTGGTAATTGACCACCAGGATATGGCATAGGCGGGAACGGTTGTGGGTATGGACGTGGTGGATAAGGTTGTGGCGGGTATGGCTGCGGCGGGTAAGGTTGTGGCGGGTATGGACGTGGTGGATAAGGTTGCGGTGGATAAGGCTGTGGATATGGTGGTGGGTAAGGAGGATATGAGCCGCCGCCAGGAGGGTAACCTGTCCCTGCTGCGGTAATTTGGTTAACATCAACTGTTATCACTTGACCAGAGTCTAATTGAATTTCAGCAGTTCTTCCGTTTTTTCCAAATGTTCGAATCAATGTGCCGGAATACGTACCAGTAGGGAGCGTAACCCATATTTTCATACCGGGTCGGAATTGCTCGTTAAAATCTTCCGGTGCTAATCGAGGATAGACCAATGAAACACACCTTTCTTCATTTTTCTTCTCTAACATATGTCCCGTATTATATTTGTCATAGGCAAATGGCTCAATTGGAAAATAAGGATGAGACACTATAATCGAATTTGTTATAAAATATATCAATTTTAATTATAATATAAAGAAAAGACTTAAAGGATGTTTCGATGACTATTATAAAAATGAAAAAAATAAAGGTACAAAATTTAAGGAATGTTCGCAATGGTGAAGTGACATTAGCGGTGGACTTTGCTTCACTTATGACAGCGAATGTGGTCGGTATTTATGGGCAAAATGGTTCTGGAAAAACGACAATCGTTGATGCATTTAGTTTGTTGAAAACAATTATTTCTGGGTGGATTGCTGAAGTAAAATTACCATCGCAAGACAAGCGTTTAATTATGGCAGGAGAAAAAACGGCTAGTATTGATTTTGAATTTTTAGTGGACAATCAATTTGGTACTTTTTTTGTCAATTACTCTGTCACATTGCAAGAAGATGAAAAACGACTGTACATTATTGCAGAACGATTGACATATAGAGAAGATGAAAAAGGTAAACGTTCAAAGGTTTTAGTAAGTGTCACAGATGAGGGCGTTCAAATTCGAAAAAGTACATTGCGAGATATGAATGAAAAAATGCGTATTAAAGCACTCGTTATTCAACAATTGGCGCGAAAACAATATATGTCTTTTATTTTCCACAAAGATTTAAAGCCCTTGCTACAAGAGAAGTTATCACAAGTAGAAATGGAACTGTTGCATAATTTAGCTATCGATTTTAATCGGGACTTACATGTTATCAACAATCAAAATATTGCGCCTTTATTTGAAGAGCGCATCATGCCTTTTAGTATCCATTTAGAAAAATCACGTGGCTCCATTCCGTATGATTTGAAAGGACCGGCTTTACTACCAGAAAAAGCATTCCACGTATTATGTGAAGTCATTGAGCAAAGCAATCAAGTATTGTCGACAATTATTCCAGGGCTAACGATTAAAATTCACGTGATTACAGAGCAATTATTGGATAACGGTGAAAAAGGCATACGTTTTGAGTTTTTATCGAAACGTGGTGAGCGAGAATTACCGTTACGAACTGAGTCAGAAGGGATTTTGAAAATCATTTCGGTGCTTAGTGTGTTGATAGCTGTATATAATAATCCGACTGCTTGTGTCGTGATCGATGAATTAGATTCTGGTGTTTTTGAATATTTGTTAGGCGAGTTGTTAACAGTGATTGATGAGGGCGGAAAAGGACAGCTTATTTTTACGTCCCACAATTTACGTGTGTTAGAGGTGCTTGCCATTAAAAACTTATGGTTTACAACAACAAATGAGAATGATCGATATATGCAGCTTAAGGGCATTAAAGAGATCAATAATGCACGAGATGTCTATTTACGCGCTATTCAACTAGGTGGACAGGATGAGGAAGTGTATAAAGAAACGAAAACGTTCAAAATAAAACGTGCTTTTAGAAAAGCTGGTGTGCAACATGACTAAAAAGGTGCTTTTAGTTATTGTCGAAGGACATACGGAGCAAATTATTTTAGAAGATTTTTTAGATGAGCATTTTGCCAATTCGACGATCCGCTTTGATGTGCAACGAGAAGATATTTTGACGAAATGGGATGCGAAAAAGCGAATTCCCAATATCAAAAACAGTGTCAGTCGAGTAGTGCATAATTATTTAGAAAAGTATAAGTTTTTAGCAAAAGATTTATCGGCTGTTATTCATATTACAGATGCTGATGGTTGTTTTATCGCACCAGAGTTTGTCAAAATCGAAGCAGATTTGGAGCAAAATTTGTATTACACAGAGGACGCTATTTTGGTGAAAACAGAGAAGCGTAAAGAGCAAATTGAACAGCGCAACGAAATGAAGGCCAATAATGTGAAAATTTTGCTTGCGAATGATCATTTTAGTATTAATCGTTTAAGCGTACCTTATCAGCTCTTTTATTTTGCGACGAATTTAGAACATGTGCTATGGAATGAGCGCAATGAGATTGCTGTGGAAAAAGTGCAGAAAGCAGATGAATTTATGGATAATTTATCGGGCTCTATTAGAGAGTATCTTATGGAATTTCTGCCTGTTGACACGGCTCTATCTTATAGGGAAAAAATGAAAGAAAGCTGGGCGTACTTAACGAAGGACTGTAACTCATTGCAACGAGGTACAAATGTGCCATTATTATTTGAAATGATTACGTCCAATGTCGATAAATAACGGGCAAAAACCTCTCATTAAGATGAGAGGTTTTTTCAATGGTATAAAAGGCTTTATAGTATGTGTAACAAATGTGAATAGAGAGGTAAAGATTCCAGAAAAAATACACCGTTGATTTCCACTACGGGCGGGCGCTTTCCGCGGGCACACCGTTAGCCGCAACCCTCGCTTTCGCGCGGTTTGTTGCGTCTAACTATGCGTGCGTTCCCGCAGGAGTCTCCCGACCTCCGTTCCAATCAACTGATTAAAGGGCATAGAGGGTGAACTTCTTGCCTTTTGTCTACACTCCAGCTGTTTCAAGAGATATAAGAGGTGACTCTTTATTTAGGTGGCTATTGACGTTGGTTTCATCTATAAAATATTTTAGTAAATAGTTGTTACTAGTTGATTGTAGTGAAGGGTTGCTCGACTCCTGCGGGATAAGCGTGAGACTTAAGACCCCGCACGAAGCGCAGCGTAGGAGGAGGCTTAAGCCACGCCCGCGGAAAGCGAGCAACCCGTAACGGAAATTAACATACACACTGACTAAATTGGTTACTAGTTGATTGGAGTGGAAGGGGCGACACTCAAGCCGTGCCCGCGGAAAGGGAGCCCCTGGAACGGAAATCAACGTTTCTTTTAGTTTGACGTCTACAGCCACTGTCCATTTACTTTCTAAGTGAAGGACTTTTTTGTTTTTGTACTTATTAGCTTAAAGTGTGATTGCTTCAGTTGACATGTTTTCTTGTTTTATATCATAAGCTTTATGGCTATGGTTTCATTACGTAAAAAGGAGGCAAATCGCATTCAAATACATGTTGTACGAGCAGGGGAGTCATTATATGGCATTGCTAATGCCTATGGCACAACTGTTCAAAGTATAGTAGATGCCAATCAAATTCCCGAGCCCAATCGATTAGTCGTGGGCCAAGCACTTGTCATTCCAATCATCGGTAGCTTTTATTATGTACAGCCTGGGGATAGTTTATGGTCAATAGGCCACCGCTTTGGAATAAATTATTTAACTCTTGCACAAGTCAATGGCATTCATCCAAATCAGACGTTATCCGTTGGCCTGCGTCTTTATATTCCACCAGCACCAAAAACGAAAGCAGAAACGTTGGCTTATTTAGAGCCCAGAGGGACAGCTGTCAGTGAAGCATTATTAAGTCAAGCGCGAGAAGCTTCACCTTATTTAACTTATCTTGCTTTATTTAGTTATGAGGCAAGGAGAGATGGCACACTGAAGCAGCCACCAAGTAATGGTGTGTCTGAAATTGCCCAAGATTCAGGTGCATCTATTGCGATGGTTGTGTCCAATTTGGAGAACTATCAATTTAGTGGAGAGTTGGCACGAGATATTTTCCAAAGTACGGCTGTTCAGGATTTGCTTTTTGACAACATTCTAAAAGAAGCAAAACGTGTTGGAAGTATTAAAGACATCCATTTTGATTTTGAAAATTTACCAGGCGATCAGCGCGAGGCGTATAACAATTTTTTAAGAAGAGCAGTGGAGCGGTTTCATGCAGAAGGCTATACGGTATCTACAGCCCTTGCCCCGAAAACAAGTGCCAATCAGAGAGGTGCGTGGATTGAGGCACATGATTACAAAGCGCATGGGGAGATTGTGGACTTCGTATTGCTGATGACGTATGAATGGGGCTATTCAGCTGGTCCTCCTATGGCAGTTTCGCCAATTAGGGAAGTGGAGGCTGTTGTAAAATACGCCGTTTCAGAAATACCGGCAAGTAAAATATTGCTTGGGCAAAACTTATATGGCTACGATTGGACACTACCGTTTGTACAAGGTGGTCCGTATGCTGAAGCGGTAAGTCCGCAAAGAGCAATTGAAATTGCGAAAAAATACAATGCAGCGATTCAATATGATTGGAATGCGCAAGCCCCCTTCTTTGAGTATTACGATGAGCAGGGAAGAGCACATATTGTGTGGTTTGAAGATGCACGTTCGATTCAGGCGAAATTCAATTTAATCAAGCAGTACAAGCTTAGAGGCATCGGCTATTGGAAGCTTGGGCTACCGTTCCCGCAAAATTGGTTACTAATAGGTTCGAACTTTGATGTGGTGAAGAAATGACGTTGATAGGGATAATGATGTACCCAATCTATTGTCTTCCTATTGGAAATAATCTGTAAATACTATTCCCTATTTTGGAAATATATTATATAATTATGGTAAATTGTAATTTAGGAGGGATATTTTGGGTAAATTTAAAAAGTTAGGAATTATCCTAACATCTACTGCATTTTCTGTTGGGGTACTTGCTCCAATGGCACAGGCTTCTGCTAATGTAAAGGATTCTACTGAAAGAATAGAGATTCAAGTAGCCTCTACAGAAACAAAGGTAACAAAAAGTACACTTATTAAAAAATTACGTGAGCTTTTCCCAGAAAAGTTCAATTTTTTAACAGATAATGATTTCTATACGGGGCGTGGCCATTACTATAACGATGATAAAACAATTCGTTATGAATTGAGCTTTCAAAAAACAATAAATGGTAAGGATATTTATGGTAGCCTTACGCTTAGAGGCGACGATTTAGAGCTGGAACAATTCTACTACCAGCCTGCTAATGTTGCAGACGCTTTATATCCTGCTAAATATTCAAAAGAGGATGCTAAAATAATTGCACAAGATTTCTTGAATAAATTTCCGAATACAGCAGGCTATAAATTGCAAGATAATGAAAATGATTATGACTATGGCTATAATTTCACTCGACCATTATCAGAGCCGATTTCTTATTCGTTCTCATATGCGCCAACGCATAACGGTGTAACGATTAGTGACCATTATATTACGATTAATGTGCTTGCTAATGGAGAAATTGTCAATGTCTATCATAGTTCTGATGTATCTAAAAAGGCAACGTTCGATAGTCTAGAACAGAAAAAGAGCGAGGCAGATGTTCTTGCTCAAATTCGTGAGAACTTTGCTGTAGAGTTACGCTATATTGTAAATTATGATTATCAAACAGAAAAACCAACTGTTAAGTTAGTATATGTTCCAACGTCAAGCTTCTATGGTGTACATGCTGTAACAGGCAATTGGCAAACAGCAAATGGTTTCGTTCAAACACCGAGAGTGAAAAGTTTAGAGAAGCTATCATCAGAACAGCTTGCTCCTAGAAACAGTGGCATGACACTTGAAGAAGTAGAGGAATTTGCAAAATCCTTCTTAAAAGTGGATCCTGAAAAAGCAACGCTTCATATTGATATGATTGATGAAAGAGAAAATGAAAATGGTGACACACTTTACTCAGTAAATTATTCTTATCAGTATGACAATGGTGGTTATGGTACTTCGTTTGAAATTAATAAAGCGACTGGTGAAATAACACAATACCATGACATTAGTAGAGATTTCCTTTCGTCTGATAAAAAATCCGAAAAAATTACAAGAGATGCTGCATTGACAAAAGCGATTGACTACTTAAAAGAGTGGGCTCCGTCTTATATTCATAACTATGCAAAACCTTTAGATGATATCAACTATGATTATGGTAATCAATATGGCTTCGCGTTCCCACGTGTCGTAAATGGCATTGCTGTTTCAGGTGATGAAATTTATGTGAGCGTCGGTACAGATGGTTCATTACGTTCATTAAATATTAATCAACAAAAAATTGATAACTGGCCATCAGTAAGTAAAGCTGTTGCAGCTGATCAAGTGAAGGAAACATTTAGTGAAGCGTTAAAAGTAAAACTACAGTACACTAAACAGAAAGAGGATAGTACCAACTATGATTTAGTGTATACACCGACTTATGAAGGCAGCATTTTTAATCAAATAGATGCTACAACTGGTAAATGGGTAAATAGTGCGGAAGATACAAATAAAGCACAAATTTCCCATCCAACTGCTGCTGATGAATTAAATTACTTGTTAGCACAAAATGTACTGGAAGTAAAAGATCCAGCAAGCTTTAATGCAGATACAACTGTAACGAAAGGTGAAGCATTGAAAATTATGCTTAAATCATTAACATATGGCTATTTCGGCTCATATGGAAATGAAGAAGAAACATATCAATCCTTTACGAATATTGACCCGAAACATCCGTTATTTGCAGTAGTTGAACAAGCAGTAAGAATGGGCGTTTTACAACAAGCAGATGAATTTGCAGTTGATGCAAAATTAACTCGTCAAGAGCTTGCAGAATGGTATATTCGAGTATTACGTTTAGAAAGTGCTGCAAAGCATAGCGATATTTACAAGTTAAACTTCGCTGATGCTGGCTCGATTGATCCGGCTTATGCAGGTTACGTAGCATTAGCGAGTGCAATGGGCTTGATCGATGCACAACAAAATAACTTTAATGCAACGGCAGATGTAAGTTATGCGGATTTAGCTGTTTCAACGATTCGCTTAGCTCGTGCAATTCATGAAAATACTACGAGTCGTAATTACTACTACTAATTTAAATGAAGTTCTTCATCTGTATAGGTGACGAAAAAAAGGTATCTCCTAATTATGGGAGATATCTTTTTTCGTTTATTTTGTATGTTTTTAGGGAAGAATATTGACAGAAAAGGAGTGGACAAATGATGCGTAGTTATAAAATGTTATTAGTATTTTCGTTAGCAGGTGGATTACTTTATGGCTGTAATAAGGATGAGGTAAAGGACGTACCTACAAATGCTCCAACAGAGCAAAACACCAATCAACAGGCAAGTGACAATGTAACAGATGAAGCACCATTTAACTTTATAGAATTTTCGTTGGATGTTGATTATACAGCAACAGAATCTTACGAAGTTGAATATGAAAATAAGAAAAATGGTATTGAAGCAGAAATCAAAGACGAACGCAATAATTCAAAAATCCAAGGTGATGAAGCCTATACAAAGATAGAACCATTATTAAAGCAACTAACGATTGATTCCACAACAACGAATGATGAAGTCATTGATCAAGTTATTAAAGTATTTAATATTACGGATGACTACCAATCGATTGAAGTAGAAGTGGAATTTGCAGATGGCACAGAAAATGAATTTAAACGTTTGAAGTAATAAAAGGAAAGCCCCTTGTACGAAGACCTAGAGGGGCTTTTTCATATTTATTAAAAATAATTTTAGACAAAACGATTGCTGTTAGAGAATATTTATGATATTATTATCTCGAATTAAAGATATTTGATTTCGAGGTAAATAGAAAGAAGGCATCTTATGAAGGAAGAAAATCGGTATTTAAAAGCTTTTACAATTTTGTGCCGTGCTTATCAATCGATACAGGATGCGACGAAAAAAGATTTGCTTCAATATGATGTAAACCAAACTGAATTTGGTGTCTTAGATTTTTTGTATCACCATGGCGAGCAGCCTATTCAAGTAATTGGTAAAAAAATTTTAATTGCAAGTAGTAGTATTACGTATGTTATTGATAAGCTGGAACAAAAAGATTTCGTGTGTCGCCGTGCTTGCCCTAATGATCGACGTGTTACTTATGCATTGTTAACCGATGAGGGACAGCGTTTAATGGATCGGATTTTTCCACTCCATGAACAAAAGATCAATGAAATTTTTCAAGTAATAGACCAACAGGAGTTGGAAACAATGAATGTAGCTTTAAAAAAGGTCGGTCTTAATGCCATTCACAAATAAAATTTTTTAAACATATATCTCGAATTCGAGATAATAGGAGGAACTTAATCATGAATCATTTAAAAGGAATTCACCACGTAACAGCTATTACAAGTAGCGCAGAAGAAAACTATAAATTTTTCACGTATGTACTAGGAATGCGTTTAGTGAAAAAAACAGTCAATCAGGACGATATACAAACATATCACCTATTCTTTGCAGATGACAAAGGTAGTGCCGGTACAGATATGACATTCTTTGACTTTCCAAACATACCAAAAGGTGTACATGGCACTAACGAAATTTCTAAAACATCATTCCGAGTACCAACAGATGCAGCATTAGCTTACTGGGTAAAACGATTTGATCGTTTAAATATCAAGCATACAGGCATAAAAGAACAGTTTGGTAAGCAAACTTTATCATTTGTTGATTTTGACGATCAGCAATATCAACTAATTTCAGACGAAAACAATAAAGGCGTTGCGTCAGGTACGCCTTGGCAAAATGGTCCTATCCCACTTGAATATGCGATTACAGGATTAGGTCCAATATTTGTACGTATTGCGAATTTTGATTATTTTAAAGAAATGCTAGAAAAAGTAATGCTGTTCACAGAAATTGCAGCAGAAGGAGACTTCCACTTATTTGAGGTCGGTGAAGGAGGCAACGGTGCGCAAATTATTGTGGAATATAACACAATCTTGCCTGCAGCTCGTCAAGGTTTTGGTACTGTACATCACGCAGCCTTCCGTGTAGCAGATCGTGACGTTTTAAATGAATGGACAGAACGTTTAGAAGGCTTTGGTTTTAATACGTCTGGTTACGTTAACCGTCACTTCTTTGAATCGCTATATGCGCGTGTAGCACCACAAATTTTATTTGAATGGGCGACAGATGGACCTGGATTTATGGGTGATGAGCCGTATGAAACATTAGGTGAAAAATTATCATTACCACCTTTCCTAGAGCCAAAACGTGCACAAATTGAAGGGCTTGTTCGTCCGATTGATACAATTCGAAGTACAATTGCATTTGACAAAGAATAAGAGTAAGGTGTGTCTACATTAAAGTAACGACAGTTTTAATAAAACCTATTGGTTAATTGGAGGACGTCGAAATGGAATTTACAAAGTTAATTGATAAACGTCGATCAGCAAATAATTTTATAGATGGCGTTGTAATGACGGAGGATGATATCCGCCCGATTTTAGAGGACGTCAAGCTTGCACCTTCTGCATTCAACTTGCAACACACAGAATACATCGTTGTGTTAGATCAAGAATTGAAAGAAAAAGTTCGCGAGGCTGCCTATGGGCAATATAAAGTGCATGCTGCTTCCGGTGTTATTTTAGTACTTGGCGACAAAGAGGCTTATAAGCAAACAGCTCATATTAGTCAAGGTATGGTTGACTTAGGTATTATTACAAACTGTGAGCTTGAAAATTTAATTGATGATAATGCAAAGTTTTACGAAGAACGTGGTGAGGCGTTTATGAAGGAAGATGCGATTCGTAATGCATCACTTTCAGCTATGCTCTTTATGTTAGCTGCCAAAAATCGCGGCTGGGATACGTGTCCAATGATAGGCTTTGATCAACAACAAATGCGAGCGTTATTCAACGTGCCAGCAACCCATGAGATTGTGTTGATGATGACCATTGGCAAGGAAAAAGAAAGTAGCCAGCGCTTACGCGGGTATCGTAAACCGGTTGAGGAATTTGCAACCTATTATTAGGGCAGTATAAAATAAAAAGGCTTAACAAATATTAATGGAAGAACAATTTAGGAGGAAACAACATGAAAGTAGTAGCAATAGTCGGTAGTATCCGTAAAGAATCTTATAATATGGCATTAGCAAAATTTATTCAAAAACGTTATGCTGAAAAATTCGAACTAGAAGTATTAAGCTTACGTGATTTACCAATGTATGATCAAGATATCGAAAATGAAGCACCACAAACGGTATTAGATTTTAAAGCAAAAGTAAAAGCAGCTGATGCGGTACTTTGGTTAACACCAGAATATAACGGAACGGTGCCAGGCGTTATGGTAAATGCTATTGACTGGCTATCTCGTGTAGACAAAGTAATGATTGGCAAACCATCGTTTATGATGGGTGCATCAATGGGGAACTTAGGTACTGTAAAAGCACAATTACACTTACGTGATATTTTATTCTCACCAGGGATTAATTCACCGTTACTTCACGGTAATGATGTATATATCGGTGCTGTCCACACTAAATTCGATGCTGAAGGCAATTTAACAGATGAAGGTACTGTGAAATTCCTTGATACAGTAGTTGAAAACTTCTTAGACTGGGTTAAAAAATATCTTTAATAGTAAAAGCCAATAAGTATGCGACATACTTATTGGCTTTTTTTATGGGGTTGATTTCCGTTGCGGGTGGACGCTTTCCGCGGGCACGATTGTTTAAGTGTCTAATTGTTTGAGTGCCTGGCACCCCTGACATCTCGCTTAGTTTTCTAACATAATAAAGCCTTCTTTAACGTGAAAATCTGCGGTGTTGTTGCAGGCATAACGTAAACTAGAAACGTTGATGTCGCGATATCTTGTGCTTTTATGTTCCGTACTTACTAAGCGGGACTCTATGTGGATTTATTATTTTGATGTAGGTGTGAATATTCAGAATTGTTTCGGTGCCTGGCACTTATTTATGACGGTATTTTATAATATTTACAGAAGTATCTATCTTCTGCATAAAATCTTCACACTTACACGGTATCATTTTGACATATAGGTGGTTAAGGGATGAAAAAACTTTCATTAAAGCTTGGAATAATATTTTTTATCACATTGTTTTGTATAGAAACATTTATGATGTTTTTTTTACATGTTTCGTTAACGAACTCGCGAGTTGAAGAAGAATTAACAAACTTGCAGACAACTGGTAATTCGCATCGAACAATATTAGAGCAAAATTTCGATGAGGAGACGTTATCACATATATTATTAATGGAATCCCGAGAAAATACAGATGTTGTCATAACAGATAATGTGGGAACCGTTTTAGCCGCTTCCTCTTCACACCCTGAAATACAAGTTTATTTAAAAAAGCTCGGGGGTAGTGTGCCTTATGGTGGCGAGGTATTAGAGAAAAATTGGCAAGATGAAAAATATATTGCAACAATCAGTCCTATTGTAAAACAGCAAAAGACCATGGGCTATGTGTTTATGTTTCAAAATACAGACTCCATTCATGCATTAATGGAGCGATTAAACAAACATTTTCTCATCGTCGGCATCGTTTCAGGTTTGGTGACGATTGTGGTCATCATTGTGTTATCTCGCAAACTTGCCCAACCATTAATGGCTATGAAAGAAGCGACGATGAAAATGAATAAAGGAGATTTCACTGTTGCGCTTTCGACTAATGGCAAAGATGAACTGAGTGATCTTGCACATGCTATTCAACAGTTATCCGATGATTTAAATCATTTAAGAGAGGAAAGGAAGGAATTTTTATCAAGTATTGCCCATGAACTAAGAACACCCATTACCTTTATAAAAGGTTATACAGATATACTTTATAAGCGAGATTTAACGGAGCAGGATCGCCAAAAATATTTAGGTATTATTATTGAAGAAACGAATCGGCTTTCAAGATTAATTAAAGATTTATTTGATTTAGCAAAAATGGATGAAAACGCATTTGTCATTAACAAAGAATGTCTTCAGTTAGATGAATTAGTGGCAAGTATCGAGGCGAAGTTAAGTCCTGCTTTTCAGGAAAAAGAGATTCACTTTTTTGTTCAATGTGAAGAGGGCTTAACATTAATGGCCGATTCCGCAAGGTTGGAACAAATTATTTTGAATCTGTTAAATAACGCTTTAACATATTGCTCCTCAGGAGATTCAACTTACTTAATAGTAAAAAGACATCATAACTTAATGAACATCATTATTAAAGATACTGGCAAAGGGATACCGAAAAAGGATTTACCTTATATTTTTGAACGCTTTTATCGGGTTGAAAAATCTCGTGCCCGTGCACATGGTGGTTCAGGACTTGGACTAGCCATTGTAAGGGAGCTTGTCCATGCACATGGAGGAGAAGTAACCGTTATTAGTGAGGAAAACAAAGGGACTACTTTTGAATTATTGTTTAAGGGGTAGGAACGAATGAAAACATTATTATTAATTGACGATGAACCAAGAATGTTAGAGTTACTAACTCTTTATCTAGAGCCATCTTTTCAGTGCAAAGCCATGTCAGCGGTGAGCGATGCTTTAAACTACTTAGAAGAAGAACATGTAGATTTAGTGCTGTTAGATATTATGATGCCTGATATGGACGGTTGGCAGGCTTGTCAGGAAATAAGGAAGTTTTGGGATGTACCAGTGATTATGTTAACAGCAAAAGGAGAACAAGCTGATATTATAAAAGGGTTAAATATCGGAGCAGACGACTATATTTTAAAGCCCTTTGATGAAGAAGAGTTGTTAGCGCGTATACATGCTGTTTTAAGAAGAACGAAAACTGAAGAAACAATCATTTCTTTTGAAGGGTTACGATTAAATAAAGATTCCGTTGAAGTGTCTTTTGAACAGCAGACGATTGCTTTAACGCCGAAAGAGTTTACGATGTTAGCGCTATTGCTTGATTATCAAAATAAAGTTTTCTCAAGAGAACATTTAATGAATACGGTTTGGGGATATAACGTAACAATTGATGATCGTACGATTGATTCCCATGTCCGCAATTTAAGGGAAAAGCTGAGGAAAAGTGGCTTTCCGGTAGATGATTACTTACAGACAGTGTGGGGAATCGGTTATAAATGGCATAAAGCTACTTGCAATTAGTAATAGACAAATAAAAAGAACAACCTCTGATGGAGTAATCTCAGAGGTTGTTTTTTTTATTTTGAAGCTAGTTCGTCTTCAGTAACCCATTTATGATTTTTCATTTCTTCACCAGTCGTTGTTAATGGAAAATCTATCATATAAACAGTCGTCTGTATTGCTTTATCAATACGAACAGTAGCATTTTCCATACCCTCCATATGCGCAGCATCTGTTTTGACTTCTGTGCCCGGTGCTAAAGGTGCCTCACCTGGATTTACTAATTCCTCATGTATTACCCATTTGTGATTTTCTACTTTCTTTCCACCAGTCGTCGGTTCATAGGAAATAATATAGGCAGTTGTATCATATGCCCCAACAATTGTTGCCTCTGCTCCGGCCATCCCTGGCATATGTCCCTCTGTAATAATAGCAGTACTGCCTACTGGAAATTTAGGGCTTTCTGCAATTTTTAAAGTGGGCGGAACTTCACCTGAGCTTGAATGCTTCATCGTGGAGTGATCCATTTCTTCTCCTTTGTCTGTTACTGCATGAGAATCTGTTGTGTCACTATTAGCAGATTCTGACTTCGCTGCATCCTCAGAGCATGCTGATAATAGTAGTAAAGCAAATGCAGCAACGAAACTTAGCAACCAATTTCTTTTTAATACCATGTGAATTTCCTCCTTACTAGTTAATTGTCTTTAATGTAACAAGTAAATGTGCAGAAATTATGGATTATCGTTTTTTAGGTATTCTACAAAAACTATTTGCGCGAAGTTGAAAGGAGGAAAGTTTAGAAGCTATGGACTACAATAATTATGTATGATAGAATCGTCATAATTTTAAAATTTCAGATACTAATGGTGTGACGCTTATTTAACGAGCGCCACTTAAAAGGGAAGTCGGTGGAAGTCCGACGCTGTCCCGCAACTGTAACGAGGAGTTCTATAATGATTAGCCACTGTTTTCGAATGGGAAGGTAATTATAGATACGTTGAATCGAAGCCAGGAGACCTGCCAATTAGTTACTACCTGTAATGCCCACGAGGATGCAAGCAATTACGGACAATTGATGGATTCTTTCTGCCTTTGTTTAGCCTAGGGTATTTCTATGCATTCGTGCGTAGAATACCCTTTTTTATTGCTTGCTTCGTCAATATCTTAATTGATTAGGAGTTAGTAAACAGATGAATAAAAAGTTTATGGTATGTGCTATAACCCTTGTTCTACTATTAATTGTTTCAATGACGCTGGCTGTTATGATTGGATCGGTATCGATTACACCGCTACACGTATGGAAGGTTATTTTCTCAAAAATTTCGATTTTCTCAAATTCGATAGAGGGAGATTGGAGTCGGTCACAGGAGATTATTATCTGGCAAATTCGTGTTCCTCGCGTATTGCTTGCCGCTATTGTTGGAGCGGGTTTGGCTGTTGCTGGTGCAGCAGTGCAAGCACTTGTCCGTAATTCAATTGCAGACCCATATATTTTAGGGATTTCTTCCGGTGCGACAGTTGGTGCCACAGCGGTAATTATTTTAGGGGCGTTTTCATTTTTAGGTATCTATGCACTTTCTGTAGCTGCATTTTTAGGGTCATTTATTGCAATGGTTTTGGTGTTTCTGTTGTCGAGGGTTGGGGGACGTATTTCTATCTTCCGTTTGTTGTTAGCAGGAATGGCTGTATCGTTTATATTATCTGCGACTTCTAATTTTATGTTAATGATGTCTAAAGAAGAGGGCGGTATAAAAGCGGTTATGTATTGGATGCTCGGCAGTCTTGCAGGGGCAAAATGGAGTAATTTATTTATTCCTGCTATTATTTTTGTCATCGTATTTGTTTTGCTATGGCTGCATTACCGCCAATTAAATTTATTGCTGCTTGGGGAAGAGGCGGCGGTGACGTTAGGTGTTAATTTACAACAGTTTCGTATACAGCTAATACTGCTCGTATCACTAGTAACAGGTGTGCTTGTTGCAGTAAGTGGCTCAATTGGTTTCGTCGGTTTAATTATTCCACATATTGTGCGTTTATTTGTGGGGTCTAATTATAAATATGTTATCCCGATAAGTGCATTGTTGGGCGCTGTTTTCTTAGTTTGGGCGGATGCGATTGCACGCGTGTTAATTGCTCCAGAAGAAATGCCAATCGGAATTATTACTGCTTTTTGTGGCGGGCCGTTTTTTATTTGGCTATTACGCCGTAACAATTATTCATTTGGTGAAGGAGATTAAAAGCGATGACATTAGAAGCGAAGCATGTATCATTCTCCATTCAAGATCAACGCATATTAGAAGAGGTAAGTGTTCAAATAAAAGCAAAGCAATTTGTCGGTTTAATTGGTCCTAATGGTAGTGGTAAGTCGACACTATTAAAAAATATGTATCGTTTATTAAAGCCTGAAAGTGGAACTGTGCTCTTGAATGAGCAAGATATTTTAAAACAATCGACTAAGGTTATTGCCAAAAAATTAGCTGCTGTTAGCCAGGAAACACCCGTATTATTCGATTTTAACGTGCGAGATTTGGTGAGCATGGGCAGAACGCCGCATAAAAAACTTTTTGAAATGGACAATAAAGAAGACTTTACTATTGTAAATGAGGCATTGGCTCAAACGGGAATTGCTCATTTAGAAACACGTAGTTTTAGTTCTCTTTCTGGAGGGGAAAAAAAGAGAGTGATGGTAGCGCGTGCATTAGCACAACAGGCGCAAGTGCTTATTTTAGATGAACCTACGAATCATTTAGACATTCAGCATCAATTACAACTAATGGACTTAATACAAACATTGCATTTAACGGTTGTAGCAGCTTTACATGATTTGAATATGGCAGCTATGTACTGTGATTACATTTACGTTTTACAACAAGGTCGTATTGTGAACTATGGGACACCAGAAGAAGTGTTAACACCTAAGCTACTGAGAGATGTTTTTGGCGTTTATGCCGATATTCAAACACATCCACTAACAGGAAAACCGTATTTAATATATGTATCTGAACAATTCGCGTCAACTAGATAGTGCCAGGCACACAAACAATTTTGACACGAGTGCCAGGCACACAAACAATTCAGACATTTTGTATAGTTGTGAGATGTTCGGGGAACGTTATTTTTGAAAGGATGCGTGATGAACATGGAAGAGATAAAATTTGCACAATTAGATCACACACAACTTGAAAAAATTAATGAGCTCGAAAAGAAAATCGGTGTTACTTTAGTTGCTTATGATGCAGCGACGATGCCTAACCAAGGTTCAGGTTCATTGGAGACTGATCATAGCAGCCACCAAAACCACCCATCCTAATGATTGAAAATGCCTTGCAGCAATGTAAGGTTTTTTCATTTTAAAATTGAACGTAAGGAGATGTAGACATTGCTTCATAACTATTATGCGGATTTACATATTCATATTGGTCGGACAATGAATGGACGGGCAGTAAAAATTACGGGGAGCAAAACTTTAACGTTAGCACGAATTTTAGAGATGGCGAGTGCAAAAAAGGGGCTTGATATAATCGGCATTATTGATTGTCATTCACCTGAAGTAATAGCTGAAGTGAAGATGATGATAGCGCAAGGAGAGCTAACTGAGTTAGAAGAAGGCGGACTTCGCTTCCATGAAACAACGCTAATTCCGGGCTCGGAAATCGAAATTTATGATAGCTACTGTCAAGGACCAATTCATGTACTGGCTTACTTTCCTACGATTGCGGTAATGGAGCAATTTTCAAATTGGATGAGGGGCTTTATGAAAAACATTCATTTAAGTTCACAGCGTATTTATTGTGATGGCCGAACACTCCAGCAAAAAGTGCGTGAAATGGGGGGGCTTTTTATCCCAGCACATGTTTTTACACCATTTAAAAGCTTATTTGGCAAAGGCGTTCATCACAGCTTAACAGAAGTATTTGATTCTCATCTGATTGATGCCATTGAACTTGGTTTAAGCTCCGATACGCATATGGTAAAAAACATACGAGAACTTCAAGCCTATACATTTGTAACGAATTCAGATGCCCATTCATTAGGAAAAATTGCTCGCGAATATCAAAAGCTCCGATTAAAGGCAGCTAATTTTAACGAGCTAAAAATGGCGCTCCATGAACAAGAAGGACGAGCGGTGTTAGCGAACTATGGCTTAAATCCATTGCTCGGCAAATATTATCAAACGGTATGCGCGAAATGTGGTGTGCAGGTAAATGATGAAGAAACACTTTGTAAATCATGTGGAAGTTCGCAAATTATTAAAGGTGTGGCAACACGTATTATGGAACTATCTGAATCGGATTGTGTTGAACGTGAAAGACCGGCCTATATACATCAAGTACCACTAGATTTTATACCTGGTTTAGGCCCAAAAATGATGGAAAAATTAATCCAGGCATTTGGAACGGAAATGACTATTTTACATTGTATAACGACCGAGCAGCTTGCGGAAATTGTGCCGCTTAAAATCGCACAGATGATTGATTTAGCTAGAACGGGGCAATTAAATATTGCAGTTGGTGGTGGAGGTGTCTACGGAAAATTACAGCTTGAATAAAGTGAAAATTGAATGAAGAATGAACAATAATTACCCATTATTATCCTTAATCTAGTAAACTAGTAATAACTAGATAAGCAAAAGGAGTGGGTATATGCAATTTTCCAAGAAATTTCGTTTTTTAGCTGCAAGTGTACTAGCTTTACAATTAACAGTACCTGTAGGAGCAAGTGCAGAGAATACGACAGACCATATAGCGCCAAGCTGGGTAGTACAAGCCGATTATGTAGCGCTAGGTGATTCATTGGCACATGGCATGAATGAGTTGGGCATTATTGGTCTTGGCTATACGGATTTTGTTGCACAGGCATTGCAACAAGATGGTTTATTAACTTCTTATAATAAAGGCTTTGCTTATTCAGGCTATACAACGAAAAATATTTTGGCTGATTTACAAGCAGACGTAGAGAAACCAGTGACAGGCTTTGGTTACACAAACGATAGCACAAAACTTAGAGCGTCCATTAAGGAAGCGGAGCTAATTACGTTAACGGCTGGTGCGAATGACTTATTGCCAATTTTAAAAGATACAGCAACAACGGGCATAAATACTGCGGCTATTTTAAAGGCATCGCAAGAAGCGATAAAAAATATTGCAACTATATTAGCGGAAATTAAAAAGTTGAATCCACAAGTGCAAATTTACGTTATGGGATATTATAATTCTTTCCCTTATTATAATGAAGAATTACAGACGCAATTTAAAATGCTATTAGGTATTATGAATGCGTCTATAAAAACAACAGCAGAAAAAGCGGGGGCAATATTTGTGCCTACTCTAGATGTCGTGGCTAAAGATGTGGCAAGCTATTTACCAAATCCGGAAAATATTCATTTAAGTGAAGCAGGCTATTTCGCGGTAGCAAATGAAGCATTTTTACCGATTATGAAAGCAAGTTCATTGTGGGATGCTTCCTCTGCCATCCGAGTTAGTGTGGAAAGTAGCACCGCAGCAAAGGTAAATTGGCTGGCAGCGACAGATAATGAAGGGGTTTCGAAGTATAATGTCTATGTGAATAATAAGCTATATGCTACAGTAAACGCTGATCAAATGGCTATAACACTAGATAATTTAACAGAAAATACTGCCTACACAGTTGCCATTAAAGCGCTAGATGCGGCTGGTAATGAAAGTGTTCAAAGTCCAACAGCAACGTTTACAACAGGTAGTACAGTACAGTTTACAGATATTGAAAATCATTGGGCAACAGCGTTCATTTACAAAGCAGCTTCGAAAGGCATTATGAAAGGTTATGCAGATGGTACGTTTAGACCGGAGCAAAATATTACACGCGCTCAGGCTGCAACAATGCTTGTTAGAAGCTTAGGGTTAACAACAACTGACAATGCACCATTTACTGATATTGCAAGCTACGATGCCAAAACACAGGCAGAAATTGCGGCGGCTTATGCGCATGGTCTTGTAAAAGGACAGGAAGGCAAGTTTAATCCGAGCCAGTCTATTACACGTGCGCAATTAGCACTGATGATTAAACGCGCATATGAAAAACAGTTCAAAGAAGCTTATGTTGCGAAAAATAAAACACCGTTCACAGATATAGCTAGTTATAATGATGAAACGCAAGATGCCATTACAATGCTATATGAGCTTGGTATTGTGACAGGAAGTGAAGGGAAATTTTCTCCGGAAGCTTCAACAAAGCGTAGCCACGCAGCTAAAATCTTTGTAAGCTTCAGTGAACAATTGAAATAGCCCTCAATTTGCAGAAGGTGACGTTCAAAAAAAAGCCGTTCAATAAATCGACTGTAAGATTTATTGAACGGCTATTCGTTTTAGTTTGCTTCAGCAGAAGCTCTGTGAAATGAATTTACAGCTATGATAATTTGGCAATAATGCCTTCTTCATCGTCTAATATAAGCTCGATGCCTGTTGAAAAAGGGTCTCCGTGAAGGACGTCTTTTATCCATACACGTAATGCACCAATCATAGCAGCAGTGTTGAAAACTTCGATTTGACCATTTGTTTCAACTTCTGCACCGAAGCCTGTCTCATCTTCGTACGTTAGCTCGACAAGGACGTCTTCGGGGCGGATATTTTTATGGTAGGCCTGTGATAGGCAAATAGCGTTAATAATATCTTGCTCGCTAATTATTTGTGCCATTGTGTCGCTTCCTGTTCTTTGCGTTTTTTATCTTTAAACATGTTGATAATTTTAACGACAAGCATGACGATAACCGCAATGGCAGCAACGTTGATTAATAAGCCTAAAATATTACCAAGCATACCAAGACCACTAAATAGACTACCGAATAGTAGACCTGCTAAACCACCTAGCATTAAGCCTTTCATAAGACCACCTGAGAAAAAGCCACCTTTTTTCGCAGTTGTTGTATCTGTTTTATTTGTAGTTTTATTTGTTGTTGCATTGTTTTGGTCTTTAGAATTATCCTGAGATTTTTGAATATTTGAACTGTTGTTGTTGTTAGTGAAGCCTTTTTTACCTGACTTATATGATTTCGCTTCAGCAGTCGGTGTGTCCGTTATTAATATTGTTGCACCAACTGAAGCAAACATAAGTGTCGCTGCAAAAAGAGCTGCAAGAATTTTTTTCATTGCTTACATTCCTCCAAAATAATTTTATTTTTTGTCATAAACTAGTTCTTAATAGTAATTTTACATGAATTATAGTGAAAAATAAAATATTCACTATCTTTAATTTAGGAAATTTGCAATATATGAACAAGTGGTGTCAGCATCTTGCTGAATGGGGAATAGAAAGGGAGGAAAGGAGTAAATGCAATGCTTCCAGCAGTGACATTATTGATTTCAGTATTTTTAATGCTATATATTACAGAAAAAAGACGATTCATTAACGCAGTCGTTCTAGGATTAATCGGTTTAACTGTCTTTATAGCGATAGCCACACACTATGATTTATTTATTAACGAACAGGGTATTGTGTCCAAGATGGGCATTATGACGTTGTTCGGCGTTATCCCAGGTATAATGTTGATATTATCCATAGCAATGTTTTTCAATAGTAAAATTTTGCTTGAAAAAGAAGGACGCAGCGTTCGAAATTTAGTATTAGCTGTTTTTGGATTAGTTTTCTTGCTCATGATAATTGGCTATGTCTTCGTATTTTTTATGAATATTGAAAATAGGTTTTGGCATATTCTTTTCTTTTATGCGTTTTTGATCTTTGCCTATACAGTCTTTTTATATACAAGTGTAATGCTGTATGCTGTCATTTACCATTTCACACCGATTACTTATGAGCCTCATTATATACTCGTCCTTGGTTCAGGCTTAATGGGTGACAAAGTTCCCCCTCTTTTAGCTAGCCGTTTAGATAAGGCAGTAAAGCAATATCGAAAAAATGGGGAACGTCCTTTCATTATCGTTTCAGGCGGGCAAGGTCGTGATGAACAAGTTTCAGAAGCATTGGCGATGGAAACATATCTGATTGAAAGACACCAAATACCGAATCGGAAAATAGTAATAGAAGATAGGTCGACCAATACAGAACAGAATATGATGTTTTCAAAGGCAATTATGGATGCGCATGCGCAAGGAAGGGAATACCGATCGCTTTTTGTGACGAATAACTTCCATGTATTTCGTGCAAGCATTTACGCTAGAAAGGCAAAGCTAGATGCGCAAGGAATCGGCTCCAAAACGGCGTATTATTATATACCTAACGCATTTACCCGTGAATTCATCGGTTTATTAGAAATGTCTAAATGGCTACATGTCACGTTCTTTTTCACTATTACATTATTTATTGGGCTTATATTAAGAGCATATGTGTAACCATTCATCAACTGCCTTCCATATAATAATAGCGAGGCAGTTTTTTTACATAGTGCAAGGGGGGAAAACAAATGTATGGGCCATTTTTAGCAAAGCGAAATAAGGAGCGCACTGAGTCTTTACAACAGCTACCACAAATAGAGAATACATGGTTTGCACAAAACGTAACATTACTTATATTGGAAGAAGTACAACTGACGACCTTGCAGAAAATGTTATATCAAGTTATTCAGGGCTTGTTAAGAAAAAAGAAGCAACGACACTTACAAGTTGTACATCCAGAACAAACACAAACAGTGCAAGAAAATGTCTTAACGCTGTTAGCGGAGTATGATGATTTATTGCGTGAGGCCATACCACAACCAATTTATATTTTAATTTGGCAAATTACTTCATTGGAGAAGTTAGCTTATACAACTGAAGTTGTTGATGATGTGCTCGATATACTGGAATGGTATTTTGTCCATCAGGACGAAGAAGTTGATGCTTTTGAAGAGGAAGATTTAGATCATGAGGAAATCATTGATTTGTACAAAGCAGCCATTGAAGAACAAGATGCAGATGCCCAATTTGAGCTTGGGGAATATTATAGTACAAACGATGGTGCTGATTTCCAACCTGAAAAATCGGTGAAGTGGTTTGAAATCGCAGTAAAACAAGATAATGCCAATGCGCAATACGCCCTTGCGAACTATTATTTTGAGGGGATTGCTGTAGAAGAAAATTATGATCGTGCTTTTATGTTGTATGAAGCTGCCGCAAAACAGGGGCATGCAGATGCAGCCAATAACTTAGCCGATATGTATTTTAATGGGGAAAGTGTAGCAGAAAACATGCAGCTTGCAAAACAGTGGTTCGAGGTTGCTGCAAAGCATGGCGTGGCCGAGGCAAAGTTTACATTGGGCATTATGTATGAGCAAGGATTAGGTGTTGCCGTCGATGAGGAGCAAGCCTTTATCTATTATAAAAAGGCTGCTGAGGCTGGTTATGTTGAAGCAGAATACAGACTAGGTGGAATTTATTTAGAAGGTCATTTAGGGCAAACGCGTGATGTAAATCGGGGATTATATTGGTTTGAACGAGCTGCTGAACAATACCATGTTGATGCATTTTATGATTTGGGCTTTATATGGAGTAAGGGTTTAACAGGGATTCGTAATATAGAAAAAGGTATTCACTGGTTCAAGCAAGCGGCGCTTCAGGGTGATCCTGAAGCAAAGTTACAGCTCGGTCATATTTATAATAAAGGCGAAGGTCTAGCACGAAATATTAAAGAAGCTAAAAAATGGTACGGACTCGCTGCGGAAGCCGGTATCGAAGAAGCTACGCTTTTACTTGAGGAAATAGACAAAAATTAAAAAAACGTAACGGTTCATTAACGAGCCGTTGCGGTTTTTTAGCGTTATATCGTTATTAGCTTGGTTGACTTTGAAATTGTGTTTGCTTATCTTACCATAATAAAATGATTAAAATGAGACGTAAACTTGGTGAAAATACATTAGGTATATATTACCGTTTATAACGGTTATTAGAAATGGTGATTTTGTATTATTTTTCGGGGTGTATTTAGGTTTAATGACCTTTGTGAAATTACTTGTTGAATAATACTGCTATAGATGCTACTTAATTATGCATGGTCAAATAACAATAGAACTTGTAAATGATTAAAAACAGCGTAGATATAGCTAATTAAAAATGCTGATCCATACTTTTTAGTACATTTTGATTCTGAATTCCTGTTTTGTTTAATAATAAATATTATAGTGTTAAATGGTAAAAAATAGGTTAATATAAATTGACAATTAATATTAAAATGTATAATGTAAATGAGTAATTTCAAATTGAAAAAATAATGCATTATTGATTATTATAATGTTATTTTGTTATATTATTTTCTTGTTAAATTATGAACGGTCGTGGTATTTTTTCATATTTTTATCAGTATATTTGGGTAAACGGAAATGGAATGTTGCTCAGCTTATCAAAAGAACTTGTACATGAAAGAGGGAAAAGTGTGATTTTTCAAAAACAGAAAAAGACAATGGCGTTAGATTTACAGCAATACTCGGTGACAATGGATGTGCCTAATTCCCGAACATTGGTGAAGCAGATAGAAATGCTAAATTTGACAAAACAAGATTTACAATATTTAAAAGCTTTTAAACCATTTGTTGAGGACAACATTAATCACATCGTTGACCGATTTTATGCCATGGTAGGAACTGAGCAAAGTTTAGTAAATATTATTAATAATCATAGTTCCGTAGATAAATTGAAGATTACATTGCGCCGGCATATTATTGAAATGTTTAACGGCACAATAGATGAGGAATTTTATAAAAGACGAGTAAGTATCGCAAAAGTACATGTACATATTGGACTAAGAACACAATGGTATATTTGTGCTTTCCAAGATTTAGCGTTGTCATTTATTGATTTAGTCGAAAACCATGTAGCGAATCCAGTAGACCAATTCAATACAATACGGGCTATTTCTAAAATTTCGAATTTCGAGCAGCAACTTGTATTAGAAGCTTTTGAGAGTACAGTTGAGCAGCTGAAAGAAAACGTTGAGCGTGAAAAAGAAGCGGTTGAAAAAACCATTGTGGAATCTTCAGAGGGGCTGGCGACAATTTCTCAAGAAACGAATACTTCATTCCATCTATTGAGCAATCAATCGAATGAAATTAAGCAACTGGCCAAAAGATCATTACAGGTTAGTGCGTTAGCTGAAAGTCAGGCTGTAGAAGGTCGTGAACGTTTACAACATCAATCTAAAAATATGTGTAACATTATTCAATCAGTCGATGAAATTTCTGATAATATTAAGCAATTGACAGATATGTCTAAGGAAATGGAAGCGATTATGAATGTTGTCACGAATATTGCCAATCAAACGAATTTACTTGCTTTAAATGCGGCTATTGAAGCAGCGCGTGCTGGAGAAGCCGGGAAGGGCTTTAGTGTTGTAGCAGATGAAGTGCGTAAATTATCTAGTCAAACGAAAGAATCGGTTACATCTGTGGCAAAACTATTAGAAAAAACAACGGAGCGCACGGATAAGCTAGCCCACTCGCTTCATCATATTCAGGCAGAAGTTGCGTCTGGTGAGGAAAACATGGCCCAAACAGAGGGGCAGTTTAACAAAATACTAGATGCTATGACAGAAGCAAAGTGTCAAAATGATCGTATGGAAAAAGAAATTCAAGCCGTTTCTCAAGTTCTTCATGAGCTTGGGCTAGCATTTAATGAAGTAACCAATTCTGCAGATAAATTAGCTAACGTAGCGCAAAACTTAAACTAATTGATGCTGTTCTGTGTTGAAATGGCAAAACTACGTTAAAATTCAAAATCCAATAAATAATATTATAAAATATCCGCTGTGCCTTCTTTAGCCAGGATAAGAGCCATATAAGCTTTATTGCTCTTGCCCTGCCTGAGGAAAGCGAAGCGGATTTTTTTAGGTGCCAGGCACTCAAACAATTTTCAAACAATTTGCCGACAAATATTTGCGAAATTTGTAATGGGTTGAAGGTAAATGTTTGTCAAAACAGTTTATACTAATAGAAGATAAATAAAGATATTAGGGGCGATTCTTCATGGAAACTATCGTTGTATTAGGTGGCGGCATTACTGGTTTATGTACGATGCATTATTTACAGCGTCAAGTATTGGAAAGAAACATAGATGTGAAACTAGTGCTTGTTGAGAAAAATACTTACTTAGGTGGTAAGTTGCACTCTGTATATGATCAAGGTTTTATTATGGAAGCGGGTGCTGATTCTATTGTTGCGCGTCATAAGGGCGTTATGGAATTAGTGCAAGAGCTTCATTTTGAACAGGAGCTTGTGTACAACGAAACGGGGATATCTTATATCTATACAAATGACGAGCTACATGCAATACCTGCTGATTCTACGTTCGGTATTCCAATGAGTATAGCTTCACTTGAAGCAAGTACACTTGTATCAGAAGCGGGTAAAAAAATCGCATTGCAAGATTTAACGATGCCGAATAAAGGCTTTACGAAAGAAAGCTCGATAGGCGAGTTTTTGACATATTACTTAGGGGAAGAGCTAGTGCAAAATCAAATTGCACCAGTACTAGCGGGTGTATATTCTGGTGATTTACATCAACTATCCATTGCTTCTACTTTGCCTTACTTAATCGATTATAAAAATGAATACGGTAGTATTATTAAGGGCTTTGATGCAAATCGCGAACAATTTATGAAAGCTTCCAATAAAAAATTTATTTCGTTTAAAAAAGGTTTATCCTCACTAATCGAGCGACTTGAAGCTACCTTAACAGAAGTAGAAATTATTAAAGGCGTAGCAACAACAAGTGTCAAGAAACAGGAAGGGCAATATGCCATTTCATTGGCAAATGGTAGGAAGCTGGAGGCGGAGCATGTTGTATTAGCATTGCCGAATGAAGCGGTGCAAAGCTTATTGCAGGACCCATCATTGGATCATTATTTCAATGAATTTACTACAGCTTCTGCAATAACAATTTATCTCGGTTTCGATGTGCCTGATGCAGTGTTGCCAGCTGATGGTACTGGCTTTATTGTGTCACATAATTCCAATGTCCAATGCAACGCAGCAACGTGGACAAGTCGAAAATGGAAACATACATCTGCTAATAATAAGTTACTTGTACGACTTTTTTACAAGAGTATCAATCCAGCGTACGAAAAATTACGGAAGATGACCGATGAAGAGTTAGCAGCTGTCGCTTTAGAGGATTTGAAGAAAAGTTTAGGCATTGATGAAAAACCAACTGTTGTAAATGTAGCCAAATGGATTGATCAAATGCCAAAGTATGATTTAGCACATCATGAAGCGTTGAAAGGTTTAACAGCCGAACTTGCAGAAAAGTATCCGAATTTATCGATAGCTGGTTGCTCTTATTTCGGTGTAGGTATTGGTGCATGCATACAAAATGGTAAGCAAATAGGCGAAGAGCTTGCTAAAAAACTACGATAATAAAATTATCCCGCATACTCTAATGGAGCGAAAGGTTGCGACGCCAGCGGGAACAGCAAGCAAACCGAGACCCTGGACTGAGCATAGCGAAGGAAGCGGCTCGGTGCTTGTCCGCGGAAAGCGCAACCTGTAGCGAAATGTTGCTCATAATTAAAAAGTTTCACCTATAGTGAACTGATGAAAAGGTCATTACAAAATCGATACACATGTGAAATAAAGCTGAAATAAGTTAATTTTCTGAAGAAATATCCTTTGTTAAGTGAAATAGTCTTGACTCTATCGCCTGTAAACGATATGATTCTTTTAATTATTTGAAAAATTCATACTAAATTCTTATCAAGAGAAGCTGAGGGACTGGCCCGATGACGCTTCAGCAACCAACGTATGTCAGGTGCTAAATCCAGAAGACCACGCTGGTCGAAGATGAGAAGGAAAAACAATTACGATTCGTTAAAGCCTTCTTTATATAAAAAGAAGGCTTTTTATATTTTGCGTATAACGAAAGAGAGGGCTACGTTTATGGGATTGCTAGAAAAATTAAAAACGCATGTATTAACAGCTGACGGTGCCATTGGTACTGTATTATATGGCTACGGCTTGGAGTATTGCCATGAAGAAATGAATGTACAGAGACCGGAATTAATAGAAAAAATTCATAGAGAATACATTGCTGCTGGTGCAGATGTGATTCAAACGAATACATATGGTGCCAATGCGATTAAATTAGCACGCTACGGTTTAGAATCGCGAGTTCAGCAATTTAATGAAGCAGCTATTACAATTGCAAAACGTGCGGCAGAAGATGGCGGGCAATTTGTATTAGGCACAATTGGTGGCATCCGTGGTATTCGTAAAAGCGATGCAACATTAGAGGAAATTTTAGCGACTGTTGAACAACAAGCGACTGTGTTACTTGCAGGAAATCCGGACGGTCTTTTACTTGAAACATATTATGATTTCGAAGAATTAAGTGCAACGTTAAAAATGTTACGTGCCAAAACAGCGCTACCTATTATTGCTCAAGTATCAATGCATGAGCCAGGTGTGTTGCAAAATGGTATGGCGTTAAATCAAGCATTACATGAACTAGAGGCGCTTGGTGCAGATGTAGTCGGCGTCAATTGTCGTTTAGGCCCACATCATACGATTCAAGCATTTGAAGGTGTTGAGCTTCCTGAAAAGGCGTTTATGTCTGCTTATCCAAATGCTTCATTACTAGATTTAGAGGATGGGCGTGTCGTTTATGAGTCAGAAGCAGACTATTTTGGTCGAGCAGCGGTTGCATTACGTGACCAAGGTGTACGATTAATCGGTGGATGCTGTGGCACGACACCGAAGCATATAGCAGCGGCGAAAAAATATTTAGAAGAGTTAACACCTGTTGAAGAAAAGTTTACAAAGCCTGAAAAAGTAGAAGTTGTCCGCGAAGCAGAGCCTGCAACGTATGAGCCTTTACACGAAAAGGTGAAGCGTGAGCGTTCGGTGATCGTGGAGTTAGACACACCTAGACATTTAGAAATTGACGGCTTTATAGAAGGTGCGAAAAAATTATATGAAGCTGGCGCAGATGTCGTGATGATGGCAGATAATTCGCTTGCATCTCCACGTATTAGTAATGTGGCCATGGGTGCATTATTAAAGGAAACGCACGGTGTCCGACCATTAACGCATATTACGTGCCGTGACCGAAATTTAATTGGATTACAGTCACATTTAATGGGCTTAAATGCGCTTGGTATTCATGATATTTTAGCGGTTACAGGAGATCCAACAAAGGTTGGGGATTTCCCAGGTGCGACAAGTGTTTATGATGTATCGTCAATGGAGCTAATTCAACTCATTAAACAGTTAAATGAAGGGATATCGTTTTCCGGGAAGCCCTTGCGGAAAAAGGCGAACTTCTCTGTTGCGGCAGCCTTTAACCCGAATGTGCGTGTATTAGATCGTGCAGTAGCTCGACTAGAGAAAAAAATCGAACATGGTGCAGATTACTTTATATCTCAACCTGTTTATTCGAAAGAAAAAATTATCGAAATTTATGAGGCGACAAAGCATTTAGAGACACCGATTTATATTGGCATAATGCCAGTAACGAGCTATAAGAGCGCTGAATTTTTACACCATGAAGTACCAGGTATTAAATTATCGGACGATGCCCTGTCACGTATGAAGGCGTGTGGTGAAGATAAAGAACGTTCAACATTAGAAGGGATTGCAATTGCCAAGGAATTAGTAGAAGTAGCTGCTGAATATTTTAATGGTATTTATTTAATAACACCGTTTTTACGCTATGATATGACGCTGGAGTTAATGACATTTATTGAGCAATTGGATGAACAGAAAAAAGGGGTAAGTATAGATGGCTAAGCACTTGATTGAAGAGCAACTGGAGAAACGAATTTTAATTCTAGATGGCGCTATGGGTACAATGCTTCAAAATGAAAACTTATCAGCAGAAGATTTTGGGGGCGAGGAGCTCGATGGTTGTAACGAGAATCTTGTGCTCACTAGACCTGATGTGCTTGAAAAGATTCACCGAAAATATCTAGATGCTGGTGCAGATATTATTTGTACAAATACGTTTGGCGGTACGCCACTCGTATTAAATGAATACGATCTTGGGGCTAAGGCGGAAGAAATAAATAAACGTGCAGTGGAAATTGCGCGCAAAGTAGTCGATGAAGTTTCTACGCCAGAATGGCCTCGCTTTGTAGCGGGGGCTATGGGGCCAACGACAAAAACATTATCGGTAACTGGCGGTATTACATTTGATGAGCTTGAAGAGAACTTTTATGTGCAGGCAAAGGCACTCATTGAAGCGGGTTCAGATGTGCTACTTCTTGAAACGAGTCAGGATATGCTCAATGTCAAAGCTGGTACACTTGGGGTTTCACGTGCATTTGAGGAGACAGGCAAAGAGCTACCTGTGATGATTTCCGGTACGATAGAGCCAATGGGTACAACGCTAGCAGGGCAAACAATTGATGCTTTTTACATATCAATCGAGCATATTAAGCCATTATCAGTCGGCTTAAACTGTGCAACTGGTCCAGAATTTATGACAGATCATATTCGTTCTTTGGCGGAGCTTTCTACAGGCTATATTAGCTGTTATCCAAATGCAGGTTTGCCTGATGAGGAAGGTTGCTATCATGAATCACCAGAGTCCTTATCTCAAAAATTAAAAGGCTTTGCTGAAAAAGGCTGGCTGAATATTGTTGGCGGTTGTTGTGGTACGACACCAGCCCATATTGCAGCGATTCGAGAAGTACTAAAAGATGAAAAGCCAAGACAATTGCCGGAAAGTACACATGGTCATGTTGTATCTGGTATTGAGCCTTTAGTGTACGATGATTCGATGCGTCCACTATTTATTGGGGAACGAACAAATGTTATTGGCTCTCGTAAATTCAAAAATTTAATTATTGATGGTAAATATGAGGAAGCTGCAGAAATCGCACGTGCACAAGTGAAAAATGGGGCACATGTTATTGATATTTGTTTAGCAAACCCTGACCGTGATGAATTAGCTGATATGCGAGGCTTTATGCAAGAGGTTGTTAAAAAAGTGAAGGTGCCACTCGTTATTGACTCTACGGATGAAAAAGTAATTGAAGAAGCACTTAAATTTTCACAAGGGAAAGCCATCATTAACTCTATTAATCTAGAGGATGGGGAAGAACGTTTTGATGCGGTAATGCCGCTAGTGAAAAAATATGGTGGTTCCTTAGTTGTCGGTACGATTGATGAGCAAGGGATGGCGGTCGATCGTCATCGTAAATTAGAAATTGCCGAGCGTTCTTATCAATTATTAACGGAGAAATGGGGCTTAGCGCCAGAGGATATTATTTTTGACCCGTTAATGTTCCCAGTTGGTACAGGGGATGAACAATATATTGGTTCAGCACTTGAAACGATTGAGGGCATTCGTCTTATTAAAGAAAAAATGCCGCGTACATTAACCGTGCTCGGTGTTAGTAATATTTCGTTCGGCTTACCGCCAGTTGGCCGAGAAGTACTGAATGCAGTTTATTTATATCATTGTACATTGGCGGGCTTGGATTACGCGATTGTTAATACAGAGAAGCTAGAGCGTTATGCATCGATTCCTGAAGAGGAAATTAAACTAGCAAATGATCTATTATTTAATACAAATGATGAAACATTAGCAGTATTCACTGATTTTTATCGTGATAAAAAGAAAGAGAAAACAGAAGCGGATATTCCGAAAACAGTGGAAGGGCGCCTAGCTTACTATATTTTAGAAGGTACGAAAGAGGGGCTTATTGAAGACCTGGATGCTGCTCGTGAAATTTTTGAATCACCGCTTGATATTATTAATGGACCGCTAATGGAAGGGATGGCGGAGGTTGGTCGTTTATTCAATGACAATCAGCTTATCGTAGCGGAAGTATTACAATCCGCAGGTGTTATGAAGGCAGCTGTCGCACATCTTGAGCAATTTATGGAGAAAAATGAGGACAGTTCCGGTAAAGGGAAAATGGTGCTTGCCACTGTAAAAGGCGATGTGCATGATATTGGTAAAAACCTTGTAGATATTATTTTAAGTAATAATGGATATAAAGTGGTTGACCTAGGTATTAAAGTAACGCCATCTCAGTTAATCGAGACTATACGTAAAGAAAAACCAGATTTTATCGGTCTGTCGGGCTTACTTGTTAAATCTGCTCAGCAGATGGTTATTACTGCGCAAGACTTTAAAGCAGCCGGTATTAATGTGCCGATTTTAGTAGGGGGCGCAGCGTTGTCTCGTCGCTTTACTGAAACGAAAATTGCCAACGAATATGAAGGTCCTGTTATTTACTCAAAAGATGCGATGCAAGGGCTTGAGCAAGTAAATCTATTAATGGGTAGCGAGACGCGAGAAAACTTTTTAGCTGAAATAGCAGAGTCGCGTCAAAAACGATTGGAAGCAGATGAAAAACGTGCAGCGCGACCTGCGAAAGAAATCACAGTGAAGCCAGTACGTACAATAAAAGATGCGCCTGTCTTCCTACCAGCGGATGTTCGTCGTCATGTGAAAAAGGAATATTCAGTGTCACATTTATATCCATATGTAAATATGCGGACATTAATTGGTCATCACTTAGGGCTAAAAGGACAAGTTCAACAATTGCTTGATGCAGGGGATGCACGTGCTACAGAACTAAAAGAGCTAGTCGATGATTATTTACAAAGCGATTTATTGAAACCTTCTGGCTTGTATCAGTTCTTCCCAGCGCAAGCCGATGGAGATGATGTGGTCGTTTACGATCCGTCAGATAGTAAAACGGAAATTGAACGTTTTACTTTCCCTCGTCAACAAGTTGAACCATTTATGTGTTTAGCAGATTTCTTGAAAACAGTAGATAGTGGGGAAATGGACTATATTGCACTGATGGTGGTCACGGCTGGTCAAGGTGTAATGGCGACAGCTCGCCAGTTAAAAGAGGAAGGGAAATTCCTTGAAAGTCATGCCCTACAATCAACCGCTCTTGAGCTTGCGGAAGGCTTTGCAGAGCGTATGCACCAAGAAATTCGAGATCAATGGGGCTTCCCTGACAACACAGATTTTACAATGCGCGACCGTTTTGCTGCAAAATACCAAGGACAACGTTTCTCCTTCGGTTATCCTGCCTGCCCGAACTTGGAAGACCAAGAGAAACTATTTGGCTTATTAAAGCCTGAAGATATTGGGGTTCATTTAACAGAAGGCTTTATGATGGAGCCAGAAGCTTCTGTTTCTGCGATTGTTTTTGCACATCCGGATGCAAGATATTTTAACGTGTAATTTAGCTATAATATCTTTATAGAAGTGGATGAAGTTTGCGGATTTTGAGAAGGCGATGTATGCCTAATCAAAATCCGTATGTCCATTGGGACGAATAAAATATTTGTGCTATGTACAATACCCTGCCGTTAGCGGTAGGGTCTATTTCTTTTACAGTGAGGACGTGAACATGATGATTCGATTGATGGAAGAAAAAGATTTACCAGAGGTTTTAGCTATTTACAATGACATTATTTTAACGAGTAAGGCTGTATATCGATATGACATACAATCGCTAGAAGAAAAACAACAATGGTTTCATGAGCAACAAGCAGCAGGCAATCCGTTGCTCGTTTTTATTGACAATGGAGTAGTGGCAGGTTTTGCAAATTACAGTCAGTTCCGTCCATATCCTGGTTATAAGCATACGATGGAGCATTCTGTCTATGTACACAAGGATCATTATAAAAAAGGTATTGCCAGTAAGTTGATGCATGAGTTGATTGCTATCGCACAAAAGCAAGGCGTTAAAACATTAGTTGCCGGTATCGATGGCGAGAACGGCGCTAGTATTAAGGCACACGAGAAATTAGGTTTTACTTATGCCGGAACAATCAAAAATGCTGGTTACAAATTCGATGAATGGTTAGATTTAGTATTCTACCAACTGTCTTTACCTGGACCTGAAAAGTAAGCTAGTAGGCTTGACAATCGTTTATGTTTATGACAAATGTCATGTGCTTTTTATGATGTTTGCGTCTATTGCTAGTTATTCTCTTGTTTTATGATGAGGTCATAAGCAAAAGGAAACGAGGGAAAAAAGGAATGGCAACAGATAAAGAAAAAACGAAGAAATTACGCCAAGATGTAGCACCATTTGCGAAATCAGATACTGGTAAAAGCATTTTTCAAATGATCAATACAATAGTACCGTTAATTGTCCTATGGATTGCTGGATATATGTTAGTTGATGTTTCGCCATGGTTAACTGCAGCTTTAAGTGTTATTTCTGCTGGCTTTGTCGTTAGAACATTTATCATTTTCCATGATTGTACCCACGGTTCATTTTTCAAAAGTAAAAAGGCAAACGACTGGGTTGGCTTAGTAACTGGGGTACTAACATCGTTCCCATATGAAAAGTGGAAGCGTGAGCATACAATTCACCACGCAACAAGTTCGAATTTAGATAAGCGCGGTATTGGTGATATTGATATGATGACAGTAGAAGAATATTTACAGTCTTCAAAAGGTCAACGTATGTGGTATCGTTTTTACCGTAATCCACTTGTGATGTTCGGTTTAGGACCATTATATATGGTGTTAATTTTGAATCGCTTTAATAGAAAAGATGCGAAACAAAAAGAACGCATGAATACGTATATCACAAACATCATTATTTTAGGCCTCTGTGCAAGTCTTATTTACGCTATGGGCTGGCAAGCGTTTTTACTAGTTCAAGGTGTGACGTTATTTATCGCAGGTGCCCTTGGAATTTGGTTATTTTATATCCAACATACGTACGAGGATTCTTATTTCGAGCACGACTCAGATTGGGATTATGTGAAAGCAGCTGTTGAAGGTAGTTCGTATTATAAACTACCGAAACTATTACAATGGGCAACAGGTAATATCGGCTTCCATCACGTACACCATTTAGCACCACGTGTACCGAACTATAATCTTGAAAAAGCGCATAATGAAACGCCACCATTGCATACAGCTACTACAATTACATTGCGTACAAGCTTAGAATCTTTACGCTTTAAATTATATGACGAGGAACAAGGCAAGTTTGTAACTTTTAAAGATGTGAATGACATTATAAAACGAAAAACGAAAGGCACAATTGCTGCTTAGTAGAATACAACCAAACCAGCCATCTCATTTTGGGATGGCTGGTTTATATAATTATTATAGGTGTTTAAAAAGTGACAGAATGGCAAGGAAGGGCGCAATAATTCTTTTCTTGTTATAATGTAGGGAAAAGTAGGAAAGAGCGTGAGATTATGATGAAGAAATGGCATAGTATCATTCCAAATAGTCCTATGCTCAGTGTTTACTTATGGGTGATATTTTGTTTTCTACCGTTTTTCTTTATATTTAGAAAATCATCTTATATTGAAATATCAATAGGGATTACTTTTTTAATGCTCTATTTTATTTTTTATCGATTTTCTGTGAACTCTAAAAACGGACTTGTGTATATGTGGATTAGCTTTGAAATGGTCATTAATATTATTTTAACTATTTTGTATGGTTATGTTTATTTATCGATTTTTACGGCTTTTTTCATAGGGAATATCCGTAGACCTGTTGGCTTTTACATAATGTATGGGCTCCATATCGGTTTTACTGTGATTTCTACAGGAGTTGGTTTCTTCGTTGAGCTACCTTTATTTATATCGCAGCTACCTTTTGTCGTACTAACGATATTGGCGGTGGTGCTACTACCTTTAACAATCTATTCCAAAAATAAGCGTGAAAATTTAGAAGGTCAACTAGAAACGGCAAATGAACGCATTGCTGAATTAATTGTTTTTGAAGAACGACAACGTATTGCACGTGATTTACATGATACGCTTGGACAAAAATTATCAATGATTGGTTTAAAAAGCGATCTAGCCTCTAGGCTGATTGCACGTGATCCAGAGCAGGCGTTAATTGAAATAAAAGATATTCGTCAAACCGCCAGCATTGCCTTGAAAGAGGTTCGAGAGTTGGTGTCAGATATGCGGACAACTAGATTTGAAGACGAGCTTATGCGAGTTTCTCAAATTTTAAAAGCGGCAGAGATGGAATTTGTTTTTGAGGGCGATAAAGAATCCTTGCATGTTCCGCCACTCGTGGAGAATGTGTTATCGATGTGCTTAAAGGAAGCCGTAACGAATATTGTTAAGCATAGCGGGGCAACCAAATGTGAAATTGCCTTCCATCAAAATTTTAAAGAAGTGCATTTAGTCGTTCGTGATAATGGACAGGGCATTTCAAAAAAGCAAGCATTGAAGTCGGGCAATGGCTTAAAAGGGATGCATGAACGTTTAGAATTTATAAATGGCTCATTTAAAATAGAAAATGAAAATGGCACAACATTAACGATATCGATTCCGGTGACGATTACACACCAAAAGGTTAAAGATAATCTGAAAAACCTATAGAAAGAAGGTTATGGCATGATACGAATTGTAATTGCTGAAGATCAGGGGATGCTGTTAGGCGCACTTCGTTCTTTACTTAGTATGGAAGAAGATATGGAGGTCGTCGGTTTAGCAAAAAATGGCGAGGAAGCTTTGGCGCTTGTAGCAGAGCATCAGCCTGATGTTTGTATTATGGATATTGAAATGCCAGTGAAAACTGGGCTTGATGCAGCGGAAGAATTGCATAACTCGGACTGTAAAGTAATTATTTTAACTACGTTTGCAAGACCTGGTTATTTTGAACGAGCAAGAAAGGCGGGCGTTCGAGGTTACTTATTAAAGGATAGTCCTATCGAAGAATTGGTAAGTGCTATTCGGACAATCGTTGATGGTAAAAGAATTTACGCACCTGAACTTGTTGATTTTGTGTACGAGGATGACAGTGAAAATCCACTGACGGAGCGTGAAAGCCAAGTGTTAACACTTGTAGCAGAAGGTAAAACGACAAAGGAAATTGCAGCAGAGTTATTTTTATCGGCAGGTACTGTACGCAATTATATTTCCACGATATTAGAAAAGCTTCATGTCGGCAATCGTATTGAAGCAATTGCCCGCTTTAAAGAAAAAGGATGGAATAAATAAGTCTTCTGGATGTACTTTTTTTCGCTGAATAGGTATGCTAAAAAACAGAGATTTTATCAATCACTATTCATAAGGGAGTAAGATATATGCAAACTATTTCTGGTAAAACCGCTTTAATTACTGGAGCTGGTCGTGGGATTGGCCGTGCAACAGCTATTGCTTTTGCAAAAGAGGGCATCAACGTTGGGCTTGTCGGTCGTACGTTAGAGAATTTACAACAAGTTGCCAATGAATTAAAAGCGTATGATGTGAAAGTGGCGCTTGCTACAGCGGATGTAGCAAATTTGCAATCCATCACAACTGCTGTAGAAAGTATTCGAGCTGAGTTAGGGCCAATCGATATTTTAGTAAATAATGCTGGGATTTCGAAATTTGGTAAGTTTTTAGAACTTTCACCTGAAGATTGGACGAATATCGTTGATGTGAATGTTAAAGGAGTTTATTACACAACGCGTGCCGTTCTTCCAGAGATGATTGAACGAGCTTCTGGCGATATCATTAATATTTCATCTACTGCAGGCCAAAAAGGTGCGCCAATTACGAGCGCATATAGTGCATCAAAAGCTGCGGTGATTGGCATGAGTGAATCATTAATGTTAGAAGTGAGAAAACATAATATTCGCGTTGTAACGTTAACACCAAGTACTGTTGCAACAGATATGGCAGTTGAATTACAACTAACAGACGGCAATCCGGAAAAAGTTATGCAGGCAGAAGATTTAGCAGACTTAATGGTAGCCAATTTAAAATTACATCCACGTGTTGTATTAAAACATGCAGGTCTCTGGTCAACAAATCCTTAAAAAGTAGTTGTCCATGTAGTGGAAGTAAAAACAAGCTGCCAAAATGGTGACAACATATAGAGTTGATAAAAGGCATCAAGATTTTGAACTCTTGATGCCTTTTGTTATTTTTAATGAATATATTATTTAGTTGATTGTAGCGGAGGGCGGGCGACTCCTGCGGGAACAGCACGCAATGTAAGACGCAACAAACCATGCGTTAGTGAGGGTTGCGGCTTACGGTGTGCCCGCGGAAAGCGCCCGCCTGTAGCGAAAATCAACGCCAGTAGCTTGCCTTGTGGATGAAATGACGACAAGATTTTTGATTATTTTTTACGCTTTGTTAAGCGCCCAAGTACGAAGGCGCCTGCTGCTACAGCAAGGACTGTATTTGTTTTTTTCGTAAATACTTGTTTCGTCACAAGGTTAAGATTTTGAGGACGCTCTGCTAAACGGCGCATAAAGTAGCCGTACCAATCTTCGCCGAATGGCACATATACGCAGAAGTTATAGCCTTCTTTCGCAAGTTCTTTTTGCATGTCCGTGCGGAAGCCGTACAACATTTGGAATTCAAATTTATCAAATGGAATATTATTATCGGCAACAAAGCGTTTTACATGGGCAATAACGTTATGGTCATGTGTAGCAATCGATGTAAATTTGCCGTGTAATAAATGATATTCTATCAGTTCGATAAAGTTTAAATCGATATCAAGTTTATCTTGGAAGGCTACCTCCGCAGGCTCTTTATAGGCACCTTTTACAATACGTAAACGGTAGTTTTTAAATTTTTCAATATCGTCTTTAGCTCGATAAAAGTATGATTGAATAACAGTGCCGACATTATTAAACGTTTTTGAAAGCTCTTCTACCATATCAAACGATGTTTGTAGTCGACCGTAATTTTCCATATCGAAGTTAACGAAAATATCATAACTTGCTGCTTTTTCTACAATTTCATATAAATTGTCGTAGCAAAAATCTACATCGATGTCTAATCCTAATTGGGAAGGCTTTAACGAAATATGCGCATCAACACCGTTTTCGTGAATTGCTTCAATGACAGCGAGGATTTGTTCCTTAGCTTTTGTAGCTTCTTCTTCATTTGCAACAAATTCCCCTAAATTATCCACTGTGCAAGAGATATTATGCGCATTTAATTCTTTGATGCTTGCAATTGTTTCTTCTATATTTGTACCAGCTACAACACTTTGAGCTCCTAATTTTAAGCCGTATTTTTTTGCAGCACTATTTAATAGTTGGTTTTCAGATAATTGGATGAAAAAATCGCGTAATAACATGGGTCATTCTCCTCACTGCATTTTTCTTACTAGTATAACATATTTGAAGAGTCTGTCATGATATCACGAAAACAATTATTTCATTTCTAGCATCTGTAATCGATCGTTAAAAAGTACAGGATAGCTTAAAAAACCTATCATTATGCTTGATAATGTTGCCGTTGTTAATAGAGCGAAAATGATTAATAGTTGAAATTGAACTGCTTGTATTGGATCTGCTCCACCAATTATTTGACCGCTCATCATACCAGGTAACTGGACAAGTCCAATTGTTTTTTGGCTTTCAATGGTAGGAATCATGCTTGCTTTAATAGCATTAATTAGTTGGCGATGAATTGCCTGTTTAGGGGTACCGCCTAAAGATAATATAAGTTCAATTTCGTTTTGGTGACTTGTAATTTCCGCGGTGAAACGATTTAAAAATAAAATAGACAATACCATGGAGTTTCCGATTAACATACCGCTAATCGGGATAATATATTGTGCGGTAGTAGGGACAATCCCGAAACCGAGTAAAACGCCTTGTGTGACGATTTCCACCGTTACGAGTGTAAATACTATTTTCCATGTAATGCCCTTAATGCCTTTCCCTTTTTTTCGGGCATTTAACGTGGCGGCTAAAATCATTAATGCTACCATTAAAAAAATATAAATGGTGCTGCCCGCATCAAAGACGAACTTTAAAATGTAGCCGACTGCTAGTAATTGAATAATAGAACGAATTGTTGCAATCACTGTGTCTTTCTCAAGACCAAGCTTAAACGTTTTAGAAAGTACTAAAGGGATTAATACAAAAATTAATGTCAGCGAAAGTGATGTATAGGTCATGCGTTTACCCCCTGAACAAATTCAGCGACTCTCGGATTACTAGGGGCTCTTAATATTGAGCTTTCGCCTGTTTCGATAAGCTCTCCTCCCATCATGACCCATGTGTAGTGCCCGATTGTTAATGCTTGTTGTAAATTATGTGTAATCCAAATGATTGTAACATTATATTTTTTATTGATTGTCGTAATAAGTGCTTCGATATCTTGGACGGATTGTCGATCTAGTGCAGAAGTAATTTCATCCAACAATAATATAGAAGATTGGTTAATTAAGGTGCGGGCAATGGATACTTTTTGACGCTGACCACCTGATAACTCATTGGTGGGACGATGTAAAAAGCTGTTATCGAGTCCGACGTCTAGTAAATATTGAATGGCATCTTGCTTGGTGAGCTTTTTTCCTTGTAACACAAGTGGTAATGCTAAATTGTCAAATACGGTTCCGTGAATCATTGGTGCTGCTTGAAGGGCAATTCCGACATGTTTTCTTAATGTAGTAGGCTCATAATTCGTAATGGGTTGATTATCAATTGCTATATGGCCTTCTGTCGGGGACAGTAGTCCGTTGCACATTTTTAATAAGGTGGTTTTGCCAGCACCAGATGGACCAACGAGTGTCGTAATTTTCCCTTTAGGAAATGAACCAGTAATTGACTTTAAAATGTTCTTATCATTTACTGTAAAGCTCACTTGGTGAAGGTGAATAGCGGGCTCATATAACATAGTCATGTAGTTGAAACTCCTTTAAGCTTATAGGTAAAATAACTGTAGCATGAAATGATTCGACGCTACAGTTATTTTACCTTTTTGCAATAGACTCTAATCAAAATAAGTGAGGGAACGGATGAATGGATGTTTTATATGTAGATACACTAACATACGCACAAGGCGAGATGTATATTATTGCTTCTGATGAAGGGCTTGTTTATATAGGCACGCCGAATACTGCATTTGAAGAAGTGGAAAAATGGGCTCAAAAGGCGTTCAAAGGCTATCGTTTTGAAGACAATAAAGAAAAATGTATGCCTTATGTCGCGCAATTGACGGCTTACTTTAATAGAGAGCTTACGGAATTCAATGTGCCTATTCATGTCAAAGGAACAGCATTCCAGCTTGCAGTATGGGATGCGCTAAAAGAGTTACCTTATGGAACGACAACAACGTATTCTGCTATTGCAGAACGCATTGGCAAACCAAAGGCAGTAAGAGCAGTAGGGAGTGCAATAGGTGCCAACCCGATTTTAGCAATCATCCCATGCCATCGTGTGATCGGCAAAAATGGTAAGCTAACGGGCTTCCGAAGTGGACTAACGATGAAAGAGTTTTTACTTGAATTAGAAAAAGCTTAAGTTTTACTTTAGTGAGGCTATAAAAAAGAATCTGCTGGACTGTCGAGGTTTTCTCGAGGCCATCCAGCAGATATTTGTCATTTTGCTTTTAGAGTAAACTAGATGCTAGACATGTTCTTCCGTGACAGTTGTTTGCGTTTTGCCGATGTGAGTTAAACGCTGTGCAAATGTTTCACCTTGAATCGCGGAGCTTTTAAAAACTTCTTGATATTCATAGGCGGGCGTACCGTGTTCGACAACATCAAGACCTGTCATTTCTTCTTCTACTGATACACGTAAAGGCACAAACGCTTTAATAATAAATAGGCCAGCTGCTACCGAAACGCCAACCCAAGCAATTGTCGCAATGACACCTATTGCTTGAATGCCTAGTAAACTGAAACCACCACCATAAAATAAACCTTGACCGCTAATATCAAATAGCCCAACTGCGAGTGTGCCCCAAATACCACAAATACCATGGACTGCAATTGCACCTACAGGATCATCGACTTTTAATTTCCATTCGATAAAGCGAACACCTTCAACTAATAATGGCGCGGCAATGAAGCCGATAATGATGGAACCGATAATGCTGACGTTAGCTGCACCGGCTGTAATGGCTACAAGCCCTGCTAAAGCACCGTTCAGTGTTAGTGAGCCATCGATGTGACCGTAGCGGAATTTTGTGTAGAAGGCAGTAGCGACAACACCAGCTGAAGCTGCGAAGAAAGTATTGGCAATAACGTTTGGAACGAGCGTAGGGTCTGCTGCTAGCGTAGAGGCGCCGTTAAAACCGAACCAGCCGAACCATAGCAAGAACACGCCTAATGCGCCAAGAGGAATACTATGACCAGTAATAACATTCACACGACCATTTTCGTATTTGCCTAAACGAGGTCCAATCATGCTTGCTGCTACAAACGCAGCTACAGCACCAGTTAAATGGACCACTGTAGAGCCAGCAAAATCAATAAAGCCTAAATCGGTTAACCAGCCTTGACCGCTCCATATCCAATGTCCAACTACGGGATAAACAAGTAACGTCATTAAGATAATGACACCGATATAAGCAAAAATATTTGTTCGTTCTGCTACCGCTCCAGATAAGATGGTTGCACCTGTTGCAGCGAACATTGTTTGGAAAATAAAGAAGGATAGGTCATCTACGCCGTTTAAAGCAAATCCGCTTGTTCCGAAGATGCCCCCAGCTGTGTCGCCGAACATAATGGCATAACCGCATAGAAAGTAGACGATGCCCCCAAGCGATATAGTTAAAAAGTTTTTCATAATAATGTTTACGGCATTTTTAGAGCGTGTAAAACCAGCCTCCACCATTGCAAAACCTGCATGCATAAAAAATACTAAAATGGTACCAAGCATAACCCAAACTAAATTAACTGATAATAGTACATCCTCCATAGCAATCTCCCCCTTAATCTACAGCAATTGATCCGACTTCTTTCGTACGGATGCGAATTGCCTGTTCTACTGGATAAATAAAAATCTTTCCATCGCCAACCTTACCTGTTGCAGCGTCGCGTAATAAAACTTCCACAATAGCCTCAACTCGGTCATCGTCGACAATCATTTCTAGTTTTAATTTAGGTAAAAATTCGATTTCGTAGGCATTGCCACGAAACAAACCTGTATGACCTAATTGACGACCACAGCCAGCAATTTCAGAAATGCTTAAACCTGCAATACCGACCTTTGCAAGTCCGTCTCGTACAACCCCGAATACTTCCGGACGAATAATTGCTTCTATTTTTTTCACTCACATCAGCTCCTTGCGTAAATTTAATTTACATACTATAGCGAGCTGATAAAGCGCGCAATTGTTTTTTTGAAACGCATGTTATGTTATATTACATGATATATTTCGTTTTCCGTAATAGATTGCTAAAAAGCTATTTATTAAAGGAATGAAAGCGGTGCTAAAATTTGTGTCTAAATTATGAACAGTTCTAAATTTTCTGACTATTTATGTGAGAAAACCTAACATGTAGTAGAAAACGTGTTAAACGCAAGATTTTGGGTAAATAGTGTATACTAGGACTAATTATGAAAGTGGAAGAAGGGAATTCCTATGAGATCAAACTATGCTGACGATAGCTTAGCGCTACACACGGATTTATACCAAATCAATATGGCAGAGTCTTATTGGGCTGATGGTATACATAATAGAAAAGCGGTTTTTGAGTTATATTTTAGAAAATTACCATTTGGTAATGGCTATGCCATATTTGCTGGATTGGAACGAATGCTTGAATATTTACGAGACTTTCGTTTTAGTGAATCCGATATCGCTTATTTGCGTGAAGAAGTTGGATACAAAGATGATTTCATTGACTACTTAAAAGACATTCGATTTACAGGGGATATGTATTCAATGGCGGAAGGTGAGCTCGTTTTTGCAAATGAGCCGATTGTACGTATTGAGGCGCCGCTAGTTGAAGCACAGCTTATTGAGACAGCTTTATTGAACATTGTGAACTACCAAACGCTCATTGCGACAAAAGCGAGTCGCATTAAGCAAATTGTAAAAGATGAAATGGCGATGGAATTTGGTACACGCCGTGCGCATGAAATGGATGCGGCTATTTGGGGAACGCGCGCAGCCTTTATAGGAGGATTCGCTTCTACAAGTAATGTTCGTGCGGGGAAATTATTTAATATACCCGTAGCTGGTACGCATGCGCATGCGCTTGTCCAAGCATATAAAAATGATTATGATGCATTCCATGCTTATGCTAAACGTCATCGTAATTGCGTGTTTTTAGTGGACACATATAACACGTTGAAATCTGGTGTGCCAACAGCTATAAAAGTGGCAAAAGAACTAGGGGATAAAATTAATTTTATTGGTATTCGTCTAGATAGTGGGGACATTGCATTCCTGTCTAAAGAGGCGCGTCGTATGCTAGATGAAGCAGGCTTCCCTAATGCTAAAATTGTTGTTTCAAATGATTTAGATGAATACACAATATTGAACTTAAAGGCTCAGGGTGCCCGCGTAGATATGTGGGGCATTGGAACAAAGGTTATTACAGCTTACGATCAGCCAGCATTAGGTGCTGTCTATAAGATGGTGGCAATCGAAAAAGAAAATGGTCAGTTAGAGGATACAATCAAAATTTCCGCAAATGCTGAAAAAGTATCAACACCTGGTTTAAAAAATGTTTATCGTATTATCGACCGGAAAAACGGCAAATCAGAGGGAGACTACATTACAATGCACGATGAAGATCCTCAATCTGAAGAGCGCATAAAAATGTTCCACCCTGTGCATACATTTGTGTCAAAATTTGTGACGAATTTCGAGGCGAAAAACTTACATCAGCACGTCATTCATAAAGGTGAAGTGATTTATCAAAATCCGACGTTGGCGGATATGCAAAATTATGCAGCTGAAAATTTAGAGTTGTTATGGGATGAATACAAGCGTGCGATGAATCCAGAGGAATATCCGGTCGATTTAAGCCAGAAATGCTGGGATAATAAAATGCGCAATATTGAAGAAGTTCGAGAAATGGTCAATCGAATTGTCAAAGGGTAAGGAGTGGGTATGTTATGACATTACAACAGCAAATCATTAAAGAATTACACGTTTTGCCAACCATTGATGTACAACAAGAAATTCGTAAATCCATTGATTTTTTAAAGGCGTATGCACATCGATATAGCTTTGTAAAAGGATTTGTGCTTGGGATTTCCGGTGGCCAAGATTCTACTTTAACTGGCAAATTAGCGCAACTAGCTGTTGATGAGTTAAATGTAGAAGCTGGTGAGGAGAAATATTCATTTTGGGCAGTGCGTTTGCCATATGGTGTTCAAAAGGATGAGCAGGACTGTCAGGATGCTATTGATTTTATACAGCCGACGCATACTTACACAGTAAATATTAAAGAAGCGGTCGATGCGAGTGTCCGTGCTCTAGAAAATGCGGGTATAACACTTAGCGATTTTGTTAAAGGGAATGAAAAAGCACGTGAGCGCATGAAAGTGCAATTCTCGATTGCTGCTATGAACAGTGCAGTTGTTTTAGGAACCGACCATGCAGCAGAGGCGATTACTGGTTTCTATACAAAATTTGGCGATGGTGGGGCAGATTTAATGCCTATCTTTCGTCTCAACAAGCGTCAGGGCAAACAGTTGTTAGCGGCGCTTGATTGCCCTGAGCATTTGTATTTAAAAGTGCCGACAGCAGACCTAGAGGAACATCGTCCATCTTTACCTGATGAAGTGGCACTAGGATTAACATATGAGCAAATTGATGATTATTTAGAAGGTAAGGAAATTCCTAAAGATGCTCGTGAAATACTAGAGCAACACTATTTACGATCTCAACATAAACGCCATATGCCTATTACAATTTTTGATGATTTTTGGAAATAATGCTTGTGAGAATAGAGTTGTTCAAAAGAATGTTTTTGAATAATTCTATTCTTTTTTAGTATTTTCGGTTCTGTTTGCTTAAATACTTGCATATAATGTCGATATAAATACCTATAAAGTAAACGAAATGTAAAGGAGGGTAACTAATAATGAGGACTTCTAGCGTAAGTGCGATGACAAGTAGTACTTTTCGTAATGAACAACAGTATTTACATGCTGGCGATCTTAGTCACAATTTTAGCCATAATGCACAGCAACAATTTCAAAAGAGTATGCAAAAAAATAAAGAGAAAAAGCGCTCAACTAATAGGAGACAAAAGCAACAACAACGTCTTAATAAATTAGAGGCTGCTTTTGTTAGTAATGAAGGTGATGTGCAAATTCACAATGAACTAAATGAAACAGCGGGAAAACTAAGTCGCCTTAGCAAGCTAAAGAAGCGTCACAATAGTTACCAAACTTCCATATAGCCTGATATATCCACCCTCTATACCAGTTTTGGTATAGAGGGTTTTTTGCTTTGCGCCATTTCGGTTTGCTTAGTTACAAGCGAAGCCGGTGTAACTACTGACGATTTTTAAGCTCTAAGTGCTAAATTGTTATTTTGGTTAAAAAAATAAAATTTGTAACTTTTTTGTAAGCGGAACGTTATACTACTTTATAGGCTTGTTTGCCATCTAGTAGTTCTCGACAACAAAGTAAGTTGCGAGAGTGCATGCAAATGGCACATTAATTGTGTTACGAAACAGTTTTCGATATGCTTAAAGTAAATTATCGTGCAATTCAAACAATTGGCTAGCGAAAGTGGGAGGGGTTTTTGTTTTATGAATTTACAAATACAAATGGTATTAGAAAATATAGAAAAAGTTATGATTGGTAAAAGAGATGTGGCGGAACTTAGTATTGTAGCATTGCTTGCTAACGGTCACGTATTACTAGAGGACGTGCCGGGTGTTGGGAAGACAATGATGGTACGTGCCCTTGCTAAATCATTCGATGCCCAATTTAAACGTATTCAATTTACACCAGATTTACTGCCCTCGGATGTTGTCGGTGTATCTATTTATAATCCGAAAACAATGGAATTTGAGTTTCGTCCAGGACCAATAATGGGCGATGTAGTATTGGCCGATGAAATTAATCGAACATCACCTAAAACACAATCTGCATTACTGGAGGCGATGGAGGAAGCGTCTGTTACAGTCGATGGTAATACAGTTAAAATCTCTGAGCCATTTTTCGTCATGGCTACTCAAAATCCTATCGAACACGAAGGTACGTATCCTCTGCCGGAAGCGCAGCTTGACCGCTTTTTGCTGAAAATAAAAATGGGCTATCCAACTAGAGGGCAAGAAGTCGAAATTTTGCGCCGTGCTGAAAATGGCAAATCTATCGAAAAAATTGAGGCAGTTCTTTCGACTGCGCAGTTAGTTGAATTACAAAAGCTTGTCCAAGGAGTTTATGTAGAAGACTCTGTAAAAAATTATATGGTCGAGCTGGCTTCTCAAACGAGAGAGAATAATTATGTGTATTTAGGGGTTAGTCCCCGTGCAACCATCGCTTTAATGAAGGCATCACAGGCGTATGCGTTTATGAAAGGGCGTAGCTATGTAATACCAGATGATGTTCAACATTTAGCGCCATATGTTTTTAGTCACCGATTAGTGTTGAAGCCAGATGCGCGCTATGATGATGTAACTGCTGAGGAAATTATTGAGCGTATTATCGCGAAAACACCTGTGCCGACGAAGAGGTTTGCAGAGCAATGAAGAAATGGCGAGCCCTTTTTGAAAAAAGTAAACATTTTCTATTAGTGAGCTTTCTGACGCTTTTAACGTTTTGTTATGCGATGTTTCAAGGCGGTTTTGTTAGCTGGTTTGTGTTTTTTACAGTAAGTCCATTTTTATTGTATGCCTTTATTTTTCAACTTGTTAGGGAGAGCATTTTCCGAGTGGAGCGGAAAATCGAACCTTCTCGTGTTGAAAGTGGACAATCGGTTAATGTAACGATAAAAGTAGAACGAAAAACACGTTTTCCGTTTGCTTATATGCTTATGGAGGAACTTGTTGGTAGTGCAACGCTAGTTCAATCAAAAATACAAACAAAAGACGCGATAAAATTTGTAGGTTTTAAAAAGACTTTTACTTGGCTTTACACACTAGAAAACTTGCCGCGTGGTGAGCATCGTTATTTAGGTGCTAATATAATCTTCTATGATTTTTTCGGTTGGGCAAAAAAACGCATTGTGGTAGAGAAGGAACAAACCGTTCTCGTCTATCCAAGAGTGCATGAGATGAAATATGCTACATTACAAGCAAAATTAGATGTTGGGTCTATGATGTCTCCTTATTCCATTGTCAAGGATACATCAATGGCCGTTGGTTTACGTGAATATGTACCGGGAGACCGCTTTTCATGGATTCATTGGAAGTCTTTTGCGAAAACGCAGTCACTTCAGTCGAAGGAATTTGAAGACCGTCAATCTCAGGAATTGCTGTTAATGCTGGATGAGGGAGCTTCCTCGTTGTTTGAGGAGAAAATTGAGCTAGTAGCATCTATGCTTAAAGCAATCGTACAAGGGCGAGGCGATATTTCTTTTGTTTCTACAGGAGCAAATACAAAAGTGTTTTCTGCCATCCAAGGTGAAAAGCAACTAGATCGAGTTATGCAACATTTGGCGAGTGTAAATCCTGTTGAACAGGCTAATTTCCAATTACGTGATCCACAAGTTTTCCAACGTGTTGCAACACTTCTATATGTTACGAGTGATATTTCAGATGACTTATTACATACTCTAGGCAATTCGGTGAAAAGCTGTATTTGTTTTGTGGTAACGCAACAGACACAAGCAGTTTCGGACGTCACAAAGCGATATAAACATATTCAAGTTGTTTATGTAGACCCGACAAATTATTACCACTTGTTCACGGAGGTGATGAAGCCGTGAAAAAATCACTAGAAAATTTTATTGAGTTGGCTATCGCTTATGTCATTATTTTCTTTATTCTGCGTGAATGGCTAGTACCGGTTATGCAATTAACGAACACAGGTGTAGGTTATTTGTTTTTAATTTTTATCGGTTTAGCATTAGCGCTAAGTTTGTTTAAAGTTCCGGCATTATTATCAGGACTTGTGAAATTAGGTTACATTACGTGGTTTGTGATATTTGTTTATAGCGAAAATCCTTTCTTTTCAGGTCACACCTTACCGTTTTTAACGAATGAAGTGACGTGGAACATGGTAAATATTTTTTCGGGAAATTTTGGACAAGTATCGGATCCGTTTAGAACCGTCCTGTTTTTAGTATTGATTTGGATGTTAATATATTTAATTCATCATTGGATTACAGTGCACCATAATATTTTCTATTTCTTCGCATTAACCGTATTTTTCATCGCAACACTTGATACTTTTAGTGAATATAACGGGAAAGCGGCTATTGTGAAAGTAGTAGTACTTGGTCTAATGATGACGGGTGTCCTATTTATAAAACGTTTAAGGCTTCAAGTAGATGCACCGAATGAAATTTTTAAAAAGTTGAAAATTATACTGCCGATGCTTATTTCGGTGGCGCTTGTTAGTATGGTGGCGTTCTTTTTACCAAAAGCAGGACCTACGTGGGCTGATCCAGTGCCGTTTATTAAAAGTGTTACAGGAAGTGGTGTAGGAGATGGCCAAAAAACAGTTGGCTATAGTGAAGATGATAGTAGGTTAGGTGGACCTTACAACGGTGATAATACATTAATTTTCACTACAAAATCCCGTGATCGCCACTATTGGCGTATTGATACAAAAGATACGTATACATCAAAAGGCTGGGTATTATCGAATGAGTTTATGGGAGAAGCAGTTTTTGAAAATGATACCCCGATTCAAACGTCTTTGCAGGTAGGATCGCGAGAAAATGAACGTCAAATTGAGTTGGATTTTGCTGTTCCGATGCCATTTTTAATTCAAACGTATGGCATGCTGTCTGTATCGGCAAAGGATCCAACCTTATATATTCAAGATGCACAGACTGAAAAAATTGTAACGAAACAACAAAATGGTTCGAATCAATTACTGTCTAGCTATACATTAACCTACAGTGAACCGAATTATAGCTTGCAAGACCTTCAAATGTCAGAGCCAGCTATGTTAGAAACGTTAGATTCTTCGTATAATCGATTTTTACAATTACCGGATACATTGCCAAAACGAGTGCAAGATTTAACGATTGATATAACGCGCGACAAAACATCGGTGTATGAAAAAATAAAGGCGGTAGAGGGATATTTTTCAAAAGGAAACTATCGATACGATAAAACAGCGGCCGCTTATCCTGCTGAACAACAAGACTATGTAGATCAATTTTTATTTGATACGAAAGTAGGCTATTGTGATAACTTCTCTACATCGATGGTCGTTATGCTTCGTTCAATTGGTATTCCTGCCCGCTGGGTAAAAGGATTTGCGCCGGGAAATGCAGGGCCTTTATCGGATGGCTATCGCGAATATCAGATTACAAATAATAATGCCCACTCATGGGTTGAGGCATATGTCCCTGGTACGGGTTGGATAGAGTTTGAACCAACTATTGGTTTTTCTGGTACAGTGAACATCAATTATGACTTGCAAAAGGAAACACCAGAGCAAGAAGATGTGCTAAAGCCGGAAGAGAAACCTGAACAACAACCAAAGAAAGAACAAACGGCTAAAAAAGCAACTGCTACTTCAACATTTAGTTTAGATAGTGTGTGGACATGGTTAAAATCTTTAAAATATGTGTGGTTAGCAATCCTTGCTTTACTAATCATTATTGCTGTGACGTTATTTGTTCAACGAAAGACATGGATTCCTAAAATGCAGGTGCGTGTCTATCGGAATAAAGAAGCCGATTGGACAAATTTTGAAGCTTCCTATCAGGCGTTAACAAAACAATTAGTTCGTATTGGCTTAAGTCGAAAACATGGCGAGACATTACGAGCATTTGCAGAGCGGGTAGATGCGTCACTAGAGACGGATGAGATGCGGAAGTTAACTGCGGTATATGAACACCATATTTATAGCAATAATGGGCAAGAAGTTGACTTTGTGAAACTGCGAGAAAGTTGGGAATATTTAATCAATCGCACAATCAGTTGATTTTAACGGTCACAAAGAGTAAAATGAAAAAAATTATATATGATTAGGATGGCTTTCATATAAGTTCGAAAATAGGGTTCGGATGTTTCTACGAAATCACCGTAAATGATTTCTCTATGAAGGTGAATGTTTTGGTTAGGTGAGATTTTTTTATAGATCACTTTTCTTTGTTACGCATTCCCCTTTATATATCAAGAGCTTATGGACGCGTAGGAAGTTTTTTTACTTTCATACGCGTTTTTCTTTGAACATATGAAAACGTCCTTTAATAATACAAGAAGAGGTGGAAATATTGTCAGCAAGCCCTTTATTAAAAGAGCAAGAAAAAATCGTTGTTCTAGACTTCGGTAGCCAATTTAACCAATTAATCACACGTCGTATCCGTGAATTCGGTGTCTTCAGTGAATTACATCCACATACGATCACAGCGGAAGAAATTAAAGACATGAACGCAACAGGTATCATCTTCTCAGGTGGTCCGAATTCCGTTTATGATGAAAATGCTTTCCATGTAGATCCAGCTATTTTTGAATTAGGTTTACCAATCCTAGGTATTTGCTATGGTATGCAATTAATGGCTCATACGCAAGGTGGTAAAGTAGAAGGCGCTGAAACACGTGAATACGGTAAAGCGGAAATTCAAGTAACTGCTGCAAATAAATTATTCGGTGAATTACCAACAGAACAAATCGTTTGGATGAGTCATGGTGACCACGTAACAGAAGTACCTGCTGGCTTTGAAATCATCGCAACAAGTGCATCTTGCCCAATCGCTGCAATGGCAAACGTAGAACGTAAATTATACGCAGTACAATTCCACCCAGAAGTTCGTCACTCTGTATATGGTAATGATTTACTACGTCAATTCGTATTCGATATTTGTGGCGCTAAAGGCGATTGGTCAATGGCGAACTTTATTGAAATCGAAATTGCTAAAATTCGCGAAATCGTTGGCGATAAAAAAGTATTATGTGCACTTTCAGGCGGAGTAGACTCTTCTGTAGTTGCAGTACTTATTCATAAAGCAATCGGCGATCAACTTACTTGTATGTTCGTAGACCACAACTTAAACCGTAAAGGTGAAGTTGAACAGGTTATGAAAACTTTCACAGAAGATTTCGATATGAACTTAATTAAAATTGATGCACGTCAACGCTTTATGGACAAACTTGCAGGTGTGTCTGATCCAGAGAAAAAACGTAAAATTATCGGTAACGAATTTATTTACGTATTCGATGAAGAAGCTTCAAAACTTGAAGGTATGGATTTCCTTGCACAAGGTACGCTATACACTGATATTATTGAATCTGGTACATCTACAGCTCAAACAATTAAATCACACCACAATGTAGGCGGTCTTCCAGAAGACATGCAGTTCACATTAATTGAACCATTAAAAACATTATTCAAAGACGAAGTGCGTGCACTTGGTTTAGAACTTGGTCTTGATGAGAAAATCGTTTGGCGTCAACCATTCCCGGGTCCTGGTCTAGGTATTCGTGTACTTGGTGAAGTAACAGAAGAAAAACTTGAAATTGTCCGCGAATCTGATTTCATCTTACGTGAAGAAATTGCTAAAGCTGGACTTGATCGTGATGTTTGGCAATACTTCACGGTATTACCTGATATTCGTTCAGTTGGCGTAATGGGCGATGCTCGTACGTATGACTACGCAATCGGTATCCGTGCAGTAACGTCTATCGACGGTATGACTTCTGACTGGGCACGTATCCCTTGGGACGTTCTAGAAAAAATCTCTGTACGCTTAGTAAACGAAGTAAAACACGTAAACCGTGTGCTGTATGATATTACTTCTAAGCCACCAGCAACAATTGAGTGGGAATAGTATTGGCGAAAAACTAGCATAGCCAACGAATAAATTAAACTCCCTTTTAGTTATTACACATAAATAACTAAAAGGGGGTTTTTAACATTGACGGAAATATGCAATGTTAGCAATACACGAATACGGTATACTTCAGTAAAATAAGGTATATTATAAAGTTGAATAGAATTTCTTTCTGGACAAAAAAGTAGGTGAACAACGTGGGTAAATATCAACTGGATACGAAAGGTAAAGTAGCTGTGGCAAAGTATCATGAAAAAAATAAGCCTGTCACATTTGATAAAAAGCAGCAACTTGAAAAAATACGTACAGAGTATTTGAAAAAGAAGCAAGAACAACAGAATAACTAATGTGTTTAAAAACATAGGTTGACTAAAATCTTCCTATGTTTTTCTTGTTTTATTGCTATAAGGACAATAATGAAAGTAGTTCTTTTTCTTTATTCTTGCGTTATTTTGGCAAAAACTTAACATTGATTTCATATTTTACACGAACTTTCGTATTTTTTTTATAAGAAATGTTCGGAAATAGGCTTGAAATCTAAAAAACGAAATGATATATTACGATTGTAAAGTAAATAAGTCGTCGTATAATGTCGGGAATATGGCCCGTGAGTTTCTACCAAGTTACCGTAAATAACTTGACTACGATTTAGTTTTTATACCGATGTATAATAACTAATTTATTTCACACATTATTAGTGATGAAATATATCGTAGACATGCGACTAGTAGAATAGTCAGCGTGTCTTTTTTGTTTTCGATATTGAGGACGACAATACGGAGGATTTTTTAACAATGAAAAAATATTTCATGTTCGATGAATTAGGTACTAATTATCGCCGCGAAATAATTGGTGGTATTACAACATTCCTTGCTATGGCATACATTTTAGCAGTTAACCCAGGCATTCTAGAAAGTGCAGGAATGGATAAAGGTGCTGTATTCGTAGCAACGGCATTAGCAGCAGCAGTTGGTTCTTTGATTATGGGTATTTTCGCTAAGTTCCCAATCTCTTTAGCACCAGGTATGGGTTTAAATGCATTTTTTGCCTTCACAGTAGTAGGGACGTATGGTATCCCTTGGCAAACGGGCTTAACGGGTGTATTCTTCTCAGGGATTATTTTTATTATCCTTTCACTAACAGGTATTCGTGAAACAGTTATTAACGCAATTCCAGCACAACTTAAATATGCAGTATCAGCTGGTATTGGTTTATTTATTACATTCGTAGGGTTACAAGGCGCTGGCATCGTTGTTAATAGCGACGCAACTTTAGTAACGTTAGGAGCATTTACGGGTTCAACACTATTAGCAGTGTTCGGTATTATCATTTCAATAATCTTAATCCTAAAATTCCGCAGTATCGGTATTTTCTTAGGTATGGTTATTACAGCAATCGTTGGTATGATTACAGGTGTGATTACTCCTCCAGGAGCGGTTGTCTCAGCAATCCCAAGTGTAGATTCAACATTTATGGTAGCACTTGACCCGATTTTCCATGACTTTGGTTCTTTGTTAAACGTAAAATTTTTAGTAGTAGTATTAACATTCTTATTCGTTGACTTTTTCGATACAGCAGGTACATTAATGGCTGTAGCAACACAAGCAGGTTTAGTTAAAGATGATAAATTACCACGTGCAAGTCGCGCGCTTATGGCAGATGCATTAGCAACTACAATTGGTTCATTATTTGGTACTTCAACTACTACTGCATATGTAGAGTCAACTTCTGGTGTAGCGGCAGGTGCCCGATCAGGTTTTGCTGCAGTGGTAACGGCTATATTATTTATATTCGCACTATTCTTCTCACCATTATTAGCAGTAGTTACTTCAGCCGTAACTGCACCTGCACTTGTTATCGTAGGTGTTTTAATGGTATCGTCATTACGTTTAATTGAGTGGGATAAATTCGAAATTGCAGTTCCAGCATTCTTTACAGTTTTAATGATGCCTCTAGGTTATTCAATCGCAACAGGTATCGCAATTGGTTTCGTATTCTACCCTATTACAATGCTTTTAGCAGGACGTAAAAAAGAAATTCACCCAATGATGTACGGATTATTCTTTGTTTTCCTTGCATACTTTATCTGGGTACGATAATAGAAAGCGCCGCTTAGTGAAAACTAAGTGGCGCTTTTTTATTTAAAAATCGTTTGCGTGCCTGGCATCAATGTAAGTCACAACCTCGATGACTGCTTACAAGTTGCAGTGGAATTCAGAATTGTGTGAGTGCCAGGCACTTTGTAATACTATAGAAGAAACTACTGTTTATATATTAACTGAATAGTTTTATTTCAATTAAACACTTGCAAACTATTATGTGAGATGATATATTTAAACACGTTGTTACGAAACATACGAACAACACACTGAAAGAAAATAATAGTTGACATCATATTGAATGTATGTTAAATTATAAAAAGTTACTTAGTAAGTAACTAACAAATGAACCTTGAAAACTGAACAAGCAAAACGTAATCAATATAGTTTCTGAGCTAACTTATGTTAGCAAATGAAACAAAATTTTGGACATCAAAATTGATGCCAGCAAAACAATTTGAGCTAATCAAATTTCTTTTATGGAGAGTTTGATCCTGGCTCAGGACGAACGCTGGCGGCGTGCCTAATACATGCAAGTCGA
>Ga0213821_1000036_pt1 | contig 92919 bp, 75 predicted proteins | sample MC6MC0909MG_FD_179894 | JGI IMG/M metagenome (GOLD analysis project Ga0213821, IMG submission 179894) | Enriched soil aggregate microbial communities from Iowa State University, Ames, United States - MC6-MC0909-MG | ecosystem: Environmental > Terrestrial > Soil > Unclassified | place: USA: Iowa...
CGAAATCGGCGGAAAGAATGGAGGGGGCAATAGCGTAGGGCTGCATGGCGCACCTGTTGGCAGAATCACGGTGGCGCGCATTGTAACTCAGGGAAATCGATACGGGCTGATTGGTATCAATCCGTGTCGACGAGTTGGCGCTCGATCCGACAGCGGAGGCATCACTAGGAGATACGTGGGAGCGGGCTTGCCCCGCGATAGCGGTCGAGTATTCGCAATCGCTATCGCGGGGCAAGCCCGCCCCCACGTAATGTGGGCTTAGCTGGGCTGTTGAGTGCGCAGCTTCTCACTACGCCCACGCAACCATTCCAGGGTCAGCAACAAAATCACCGAGAACGCGATCAGCAGTGTCGCCGCTGCGGCAATGGTCGGGCTGAGGTTCTCGCGAATGCCGCTGAACATCTGCCGCGGCAAGGTCGCCTGCTCAGGGCCTGCCAGGAACAGCGTCACCACCACTTCATCGAACGAGGTGGCAAAGGCGAACAACGCGCCGGAGATCACCCCCGGGGCAATCAACGGCAAGGTCACCCGCCGAAACGCCGTCAGCGGCGACGCCCCCAGGCTGGCCGCGGCCCGCACCAGGTTGTAGTTGAAGCCTTGCAGGGTCGCCGACACGGTGATGATGACGAACGGCACACCCAGCACCGCATGCACCAGAATCAGCGAGATGAAGCTGTTGCCCATCCCCAGCGGGGCAAAGAACAAGTAGCTGGCCACACCGATGATTACCACCGGCACCACCATCGGCGAGATCACCAGCGCCATCACCAACGATTTGCCGGGGAAGTCGCCGCGAGTCAGGCCAATCGCCGCCAGGGTGCCAAACACCATGGCCAGCACGGTCGCCGCCGGGGCGACGATGATGCTGTTCTTCAACGCCCGCATCCACTCGGCCGAGGCGAAGAAGTCGTGGTACCACTGCAGCGAGAAGCCCTGCAATGGATAGACCAGGAAACTGCCGCTGTTGAATGACAGCGGGATGATCACCAACACCGGCAGCACCAGGAACAACAGGATCAAGCCGCAGAGAATCCGCAGGCTGTAGAACCAGACCCGCTCCACGGGCGACATGTATGGACTCAGCATGACAAGGCTCCTCAGCTCAAGCGCAGGCGGCTAGCGCCCACCAGCCAGCTATAGATCAGGTACAACAGCACGGTCGCCAGCAGCAACAGCCCGCCCAACGCAGTGGCCATGCCCCAGTTGATGCTGGTGTTGGTATAGAAGGCGACGAAATAGCTGACCATCTGGTCGTTCGGGCTGCCCAGCAACGCCGGGGTGATGTAGTAGCCGATGGCCAGGATGAACACCAACAAGCAGCCAGCGCCCACGCCGGCGTATGTCTGCGGGAAGTACACCCGCCAGAAACTGGCGAACGGATGGCAACCCAGCGAGATTGCGGCGCGCATATAGCTCGGCGAGATGCCCTTCATCACGCTGTACAGCGGCAGGATCATGAACGGCAGCAGGATGTGCACCATCGAGATGTACACACCTGTGCGGTTGAACACCAACTCCAGCGGCTCATCGATGATGCCCATGGCCATCAGCGCACTGTTGATCAATCCACCCGACTGCAACAGCACGATCCAGGCCGCGACCCGCACCAGGATCGAGGTCCAGAACGGCAACAGCACCAGGATCATCAACAAGTTGCTCTGCCGGGTTGGCAGGTTGGCTAGCAGATAAGCCAACGGGTAGGCCAACAACAAGCAGATAACAGTGATCACCACACCCATCCACAGGGTGCGGGCGAAAATATCCAGGTAGATCGCCTGGTCTGGCGTGGCCTTGGCCAGCTCACCCAGGTCATCGATACGATGGTCGACCGAGGCCAGCAAGTAATACGGGGTGACGGTGCTGGTATTGCGGCGGATCGCCTGCCAATAGGCCGGATCGCCCCAACGCTCATCGAGGGTTTGCAGTGCTTCTTTATAAGAGCCAGGTTCAGTCTTCAACGGCAGCGCCCGTGCAGTCTTCGACAGCAGGCTGCGATAACCGGCCAGCTCCATGTTCAAGCGTTTGGACAGATCGCCCAGGGTCTGGTTCTTGCGCGCCTCGGGCAGGTCCAGGCTCAGCGCCTTGTAGACCTCTTCGCCCGGTAGGCTTTTGCCATCCCACTGCTCGATTGCCTCGACGGTCCGCGGCAGGCCAGCGACCACCTCGGGGTTGCCGACGCTTTTGTACAGCAGCGCCGCGATCGGCACCAGGAACACCAGCAGCAGGAACAGCGCCAGCGGCGCGATCAACGCCTGGGCCTTCCAGCGGTTGACCCGCTCGGCATGCTTGAGGCGCTGTTTCAGGTTTGGATCTGCGCCTTCTTTAAGGGGCACTGCAATGGCCATGGCGAACTCCGAAAATCTGGGAAACAGGGAGCGCCGGAAGTGCCCGGCGCTCCGATGGCGCAGTTACTTCTTCGCAGCCCAAGCGTTGAAGCGTTGCTCCAGTTGCTCGCTGTTGTCGGCCCAGAAGGCCACGTCGATCTGCACCTGGTTGGCGATGTTCTCAGGCGTGGTCGGCATGTCTTTCTTCACGGCATCGGCCAGCAGCGGTACGGCCTTGGAGTTGGCCGGGCCGTAGGCGATGTTCTCCGAGTAGGTCTTCTGCTGCTCGGGCTGCACGGTGTAGGCGATGAACTTCTTCGCCTCTTCCACGTCCTTGGCGCCTTTGGGGATGGCCCAGGCGTCGAAGTCGTAGATGCCCCCGTTCCACACCACCTTGAGGTTGCTCTCTTTCTGTACCGCGGCGATCCGGCCGTTATAGGCCGAGCTCATGACCACGTCACCCGAGGCCAGGTACTGTGGCGGCTGGGCGCCGGCTTCCCACCACTGAATGCTCGGCTTGAGCTCGTCGAGTTTCTTGAAGGCGCGGTCTACACCCTCTTTGGTGGCGAGCACCTTGTACACGTCCTTGGGTGCGACACCGTCAGCCATCAAGGCGAATTCCAGGGTGTACTTGGCGCCTTTGCGCAGGCCACGCTTGCCCGGGAATTGCTTGGTGTCCCAGAAATCGGCCCAACTGGTGGGTGCGGTCTTGAGCTTGTCAGCGTTGTACGCCAGTACCGTGGACCAGACGAAGAAGCCTACGCCGCATGGCTGGATGGCGCCTGGCACGTAGTCGGCCTCGTCACCGAACAGCGCCGGGTCGAGTTCTTCGAACATGCCCTCGTCGCAACCACGGGCCAGCTCCGGCGACTCGACCTCGACCAGGTTCCACGACACGCTTTTGGTGTCGACCATGGCTTTGACCTTGGCCATCTCGCCGTTGTACTCACCCGCGACGATCTTGCCCTTGCCAGCCTTCTCCCACGGCTCGTAGAACGCCTTGACCTGGGCGGCCTTGTTGGCCCCGCCGAACGACACCACGGTCAAGTCCGCGGCCAGGGCTTGGCCTGCGGCGAACAGGCCGAGGGCCAGGGCGGTCAGTTTCAACTGCTTGCGCATTATTATTCTCTCCACAGTACAGGGTTGGTTAAGCGAACCATCAGTGGGCTTCGGCAATCGGGTCGAGCGCGCGAGCGTGCTCGACCTCCCAGCCAAGCGGTACCACATCGCCCACGGCCAGGGCCGGGTCGAGTTCGGCAATCGGCTGCTTCACGAAGAAGTCGCCTTTGCCGCAGACTTCCAGGCGCACCCGCACGTGGTCGCCCAAGTAGATGAACTCGGCCACCCGCCCGGAGAAGCGGTTGACGCAGCTTTCACTGTGGCCATTGAGCCGTACGCGCTCGGGGCGGATCGACAAGGTCACCGGATCGCCCGCCTCGCCAACGTTGACCGCCAGCGCCTCGACCCGCTCGCCACGCGCCAGCTGCACCTGGCAACGCTCGCCATTGCGCGCCAGCAGGGTGCCGTTGAGGCGGTTGTTCTCGCCGATGAAGTTGGCGACGAAGGTGTTGCGCGGCTCTTCATAGAGGGTGCGTGGGTCGGCGATCTGCTGGATTTCACCTTGATGGAACACCGCCACACGGTCGGACATGGTCAAAGCCTCGCCCTGGTCGTGGGTCACGTACACCACGGTTACGCCAAGGCGCTGGTGGATGTGCTTGATCTCCATCTGCATGTGTTCGCGCAGCTGCTTGTCGAGGGCGCCGAGTGGCTCGTCCATCAGCACCAGCTGCGGCTCGAACACCAGCGCACGGGCCAGGGCCACCCGCTGTTGCTGGCCACCGGAGAGCTGGCCTGGGTAGCGCTTGGCGAAGGCATCGAGCTGGACCATGCCGAGCACGCGCTTGACCCGCTCGCTGATGTCGGTCTTGCTCAGGTTGCGCACGCTCAAGGGGAAGGCCAGGTTCTCGGCCACGGTCATGTGCGGGAACAGCGCGTAGTTCTGGAACACCATGCCGATGTCGCGCTTGTGCGGCGGCACGTTGTTGATCGAGCGACCCGCCAGCTGGATCTCGCCAGCGGTGGGCGTTTCGAAGCCGGCCAGCATCATCAGGCTGGTGGTCTTGCCCGAACCGGAAGGGCCCAGCAAGGTGAGGAACTCGCCCTTGCGGATGTCCAGGTTGAGGTCTTTGACGATCAGCGATTCGCCGTCGTAGCTCTTCTGCACACCACGGAAACTGACCAGCGTCTCGCTGGTGGCAGCGTTCGAATTCGCCTCGCTCATGCCTGCACCTTCTTGTTGGATGACTGCGTGAGTGAAGGTTAGAGAAGGCGCAAGTGCCCGCAAATCGGGGGTGCTGAGAGAATGCCATCATCCAGTTGGAAGATTGTGTGTAGGGATTGCCCTACAAGGCTGACGCCCTCAGATAAATCAATCGCTACGCCGGAGCGGGCTTGCCTCGCGATAACGCCGGCGCGGCCTCCTCTAATGCCTGGCTTTCAGCCATCGCGGGCAAGCTCGCTCCTACAGGTAGGGGGCAAGCCGGGAACCTGGCCATGTCGCAAGCAGAACACTCACACCAACTTGTGCTCCATGGCGTACTTGACCAGCTCCGCCAGCGAGTTGACCTTGAGCTTCTGCATCAGTCGCGCCTTGTGGGTACTGATGGTCTTGCTCGACAGCGCCAGTTGCTGGGCGATGTCGTTGACGTTGGCGCCTTGGGCGAGGCGCTCGAAGACCGAGAACTCACGTTCCGAAAGCAAGGTATGCAGCGGCCGGGTCTCGGTCAGGCCAACCTCGAAGACCATCCGGTCGGCCAGCGATGGGTCGATATAGCGCCCGCCCCCGGCTACCCGGCGAATAGCGGTGAGCAACAGCGCCGGATCGCTGTCCTTGGTGGCGTAGCCAGCGGCGCCCGCTTTCAAGGCGCGGGCGGCCATCTGCGCTTCATCATGCATCGACAACATCAAGATCGCTGGTGGGTTGTTCAACGCGCGGATCCGCGGGATCGCCTCCAGGCCATTGACCCCAGGCATGGAGATATCCAGCAACACCACTTCACAAGGGGTGTGGCGCAGGGTCTCGAGCAATTGCTCGCCATTGCCGGCCTCCCCCGCCACCTGCATGTCCTTGGCCAGGCCGATCAACTGCTTGATGCCTTCACGAACTATGGTGTGGTCTTCGGCCACCAGCACTCGAATCACGCTTACTCTCCTAATCCAGAGGAATGCTCACGCTCAGGCTACTGCCTTCACCTGGCTCACTGTCCAGGGTCATGCTGCCGCCAAGCATCAGGACCCGCTCGCGCACTCCCACCAGGCCAAAGGACGTTGGCCTGGCCTGATCGGTGCAAAATCCTACCCCATCATCGATGACGCTCATGCGCAGTACGTCATGCTCGTGCACCAGTTCGATCTGCACGGTATGAGCCTGAGCGTGGCGCATCACGTTGGTCAATGCCTCCTGGAGGATGCGAAATAGCCCCGTGGCCTTGGCGTCACTCAAGGCTGGCAGATGCTCCGGCACTTGCACCAGGCAAGGAATCTGCGTGCGCGCCTCGAAACGCCGCGCCTGCCATTCGATGGCCGAAGCGATGCCCGCATCCAGGATCGGCGGACGCAACGCGGTGGCTACGTCACGCACCAGCTGGAACAGCTGGGCGATCAGGCGCTTCATGCTGGTCAGGCGTTCGTTGAGCCCAGGGTCGAGTTCGGCATAGGCCAGCTCGCACATCGACACCTCTAGCTTGAGCACGGTGAGCATCTGCCCCAGCTCATCGTGTACCTCTCGGGCGATACGCGCCTTCTCTTCCTCGCGCACGCTTTCCAGGTGCGCCGACAACTCGCGCAACTGCCCTTGGGATTGCGCCAGGGCCAGCTCGGCCCGCTTGCTCTGGGTGATGTCCCAGACCACACCGTCCCACACCACCCGGCCATCGGCCAGGCGCCGGGTACTGGCCTTGATATCGGCCCAGCGCTGCTCGCCCTGACGGGTGAGGATGCGCCCCTGCCAGGACCAGTCCTGATTGTTGGCCAGGGCCAGGTCCTGGACGCGGTGATAGTCGGCGCGGTCCTGCGGATGGACCAAGTTACGCAGGCCCATCTCAGGGTGTTGGATCGCTGCCGGCGCGTAGCCCACCAACGCCTCGCTGCCTTCACTGATGTAGGGAAACTCCAGATCGCCCTCGGCCGGATCACGCTCCAGGCGGAACACCAGCCCCGGCACGTTGCCAGCGATGCCCTTGAGCCGCGCCTCGCTTTCGCGCAGGGCGGCCAGGGCACGGCGGCGCTCGGTAACATCGGTGAGGAACACCACCAGGTACTCGGCATCGCGAAAACGCAGAAAGCTCAGCGACAGGTCGACCGGCAGCAGGCTGCCGTCGGCGCGCAGGCACTGGCTTTCGAACTGCTGGGCGCCGCCATCACCGGTGCGGGCACGCTTCCACAGTTCAAGCCAGCGATCCATTTGCAGATTCGGCTCGAAATCGATCAACGGCCGCTCGAGCAGTTCGCCTTCGCCATACCCCAGCATGCGTTCTGCGGCATGGTTGGCGTAGCGCACATGACTGTCCCAATTGACCCAGAGAATGCCCACGGTGCTCTGGTCGATAGAGAACTGGCTCAAACGCAGCGCTTCTTCCCGCGCCTGGCGTTCATGCAGGTTATCCCTGGCCGCCAGCAGGCTGCGCTCCAACTGCCGCTGCTGGCGACGCTGCCAGACCAGCGTGGCGATGGCGCACAGCAGCAGCATGCCGAACAGCAGCGCCAAATTCTGCCAGAAGCCTGTGCTGTCACTCAGGCGCGGATACTTCGGTTGCAGCCAGCGCTGGTGCAACTGCTCCAGCTCTTTGGCTGGCATGGCCTGTAGACCGCGCTCCAGCACATCGGCCAGTAACGGCCAATCACGCCTGGAGCCAACCCGCAGCAACTGTGGCAGGCCAATATCGCCGACCACCGCCAGATCACTGAACTCACTCTCGCGCGACAACCGGCTGAGCTGGGCCTCGTCCAACACGGCATAGCTCGCCTGCCCGCCCAGCAGTAACTGCAGGGCCTGGCGTTCGTTGGGCACACCCTGCAAGTTGAGGTTGGCGTAGTTACCCCGCAGGTAATCGGCCAGGGCGCTGGGCATGCGCACCGCAACCCGCTCACCGGCGCCAAGTTTTTCAAGCTCGACCGCCACCGCGCCGGTACGCGGGCCGACCATCAATTGCGGGACGCGCATGTAGGGGTCGCTGAACAACCACAAGCGCAGACTGGCTGGGGTTTGCGTAAGGCCTGGGGCGAAATCGATCTCACCGGCCTGCAGCGCATGCTCCAGCGCCGCTTGGTCGGCGAAGTTGCGCCAGGTCAAATCCAGGCGCAGCGCCTGGGCCAGCCAGTTGACCAACTCGACATTGGCCCCATACAGCTGCTGCAGGCGCCGGTCGAACTGCGCGTACGGCGCTTGCAGCACCAGGCCAACACGTAGGCTGCGATGCTCTTCCAGCCATTGCTGCTGGTCCGGTTCCAGCGCCACCGTCGGCGCAGGCGTGGGCCTGGCCAAAGCGATCAAGGGCAGGCACAAGCAGCCGATAACCAACAGGCGACGCATTCGCTTCATCTCTACGCTCGTCTTGGCAAGCGCGGCCATCACTCGTGGCCGTCGCGGACAAATACTATTAGGCTGCCGGTATCATTCTGGCCCTGGGTTGATTCATGTTGACACTTTATCGCACGACGCTGGCAATGTTCTGCCTGGCCTCGATCCTACCGCTGGGCGCACAGGCCGAAGACGCCGAGAAGGCCGCACCGGCCGCTGAAGCTGCCGTCCCCACTCCGCGCGCGGCGCTGCTCGAACGTAGCCAGGAAGATGCCCAGGCGCTCGAACGCCGGGTGGCCAAAGCTGAGCAACAAACGTTGCAGGCCGGTAACGAGAGCTTCCTGGCATTGTGGAAACCGGCCAACGACAGCGACCCTAAAGGTGCACTGATCATCGTGCCGGGCGCTGGAGAAAATGCCGATTGGCCAAGCACGGTCGGCCCTCTGCGAAGCAAATTCCCTGATGCGGGCTGGCACACCCTGAGCGTGAGTCTGCCGGACTTACTCGCCGACAGCCCCCAGGCGCGCGTCGAGAGCACGCCTGCACCGCAGCCTGACAAAGGCACTGGCGAAAGCGCTCCAGCCAAGGACACCCCTGCCGATGCCAATGCCAACGTCGCCCAGGCCACCGCGCCCGAGGCCGATACTGCGCAGAGCACCGATGCCGTCGAGGCCAGCGAACACAACGATCAGGCCGACGCCGAGCGGATCTTTGCCCGGCTGGACGCGGCCGTGGCCTATGCCCAGGAGCAGAAAGCCCGCAGCATCGTGCTGTTAGGTAACGGCAGCGGCGCCTATTGGGCGGCGCGCTACCTGAGCGAAAAGCAACCGCCGCAGGTGCAGAAGCTGGTGATGGTCGCGGCGCAGACCCCGGCCCGGGTGGAGCATGACCTGGAGAGCCTGACGCCGACGCTCAAGGTGCCAGCCGCCGATCTCTATTACGCCACCCGTACTGGCGACCGGCACGCAGCCCAATTGCGCTTGCAAGCCAGCAAGCGGCAGAAGGACAGTCAATATCGGCAGTTGTCGCTGATTGCCATGCCAGGCAACAAGGCCGCAGAGCAAGAGCAGCTGTTCCGGCGAGTTCGAGGATGGCTGTCGCCGCAGGAGTAATCTGGCGGATTCAATGGCCTCATCGCGGGGCAAGCCCGCTCCCACGCCGAATTTTCTCTACAGGGGGGGGCGTGGGAGCGGGCTTGCCCCGCGATAAGGACAGTAGCGACCACCTCACACCCAGGCCCTACAACCCACGACGCTTGCGAATCAACGCATAGGCCTGATGCAGCTCCCGGGTTTTCTCGGTCGCCTCGCGCACCTGCGCCTCACTGGCGCCATTGCCCACCAATTTGTCAGGGTGGTGCCGGCTCAGCAGGCGCCGATAAGCCTGTTTGACCTTGTCCCCCGCGGTATCCGCCTCAACCCCGAGCAGGCGCAACGCCGCCGCATAGGTCAAGGTCGTGCCCTCGGCGGTGGTCTTGCGCGGCTCGTACTCCAGCGACAGCGCTTGCGCCTGGCGCCGGCTCAGCCCCAGCTGTTGCCCCCAAGCCAACACCAGATCAAGCTCCTGGCGCCCGGCCTTGCCATCGGCCCACACCATCCGCCAGCACGCACGCAGCGTGCCTTCTGCGGCATGTGGCTGCTGCTTGATGCGGTGCAGATAGCGGCCGAGACGGTCCTTGCCGGACTTGCCGCGATTGAATGCGGCAATCGCCCGCAAGCGTGCTGGCTCGGCCATGTCCAGCCGCGCCATCTCCTGACGCGCCTGCTGGATATGCCCATCCGCTACCCGGCCATCGCTCTTGGCCAGCCGCCCGAGCAGCACGAACAACAGCTCTTCATCGCGCAGCGCCGGGCGCCCGCCCAGGCGCTCGCGCACATCCTCCCAACCGCGCAGCCGCAGGCGTCGGTCCATGGCCTGACCTAGCAAGGCGCCCAGCAATGCGCCAGGGATACTGGCCACTGCAAAGCCCGCTCCAGCACCAATCACTGTGCTCGGCCACCACATGTCAGGCGCGCTCGCCAATCAAGCGCTCAACCTCGGCCAAGCGCTCCAGGGTGCCGACGTCGACCCAGAGGCCGCCATGGTGTTCACCGGTGACCTTGCCCTGGGCCATCGCTTGACGAAGCAACGGCGCCAGCTTGAAAGCGCCAGGTTGGCAACCTGCGAACAACGCCGGGTCCAACACCGAGATGCCGCTGAAGGTCAGCGTCCCCGGGGCATCGTCGCCATCGACCACCTGCGCGCCCTGCAAACGGAAGTCGCCCCGGCCGTGGTGCCCTGGGTTGTCGACCAGCACCAGATGAGCCAAACCCTCGAGCGGTTTATTCAACTGGCGAAAATCGTAGTCGCTCCAGACATCGCCGTTGACCAACAGAAACGGCGCCTCGCCCAGCATTGGCAGCGCCTTGAAGATTCCGCCACCGGTCTCCAGCGGCTCGCCTTCGGCCGAATAGCGGATGCTCAAGCCAAAGCGGCTGCCATCGCCCAGGTGATCTTCGATCTGCTGCCCCAGCCAGGCGTGGTTGATCACCACTTCGCTGACACCGGCTGCAGCCAGGGCGCGCAGGTGATACTCGATCAGCGGCTGTCCCGCCACCGGCACCAGTGGTTTTGGAGTGTGCAGGGTCAGCGGGCGCATGCGCTCACCCTTGCCGGCCGCCAGGATCATTGCCTTCATGGACGAGCTGCCTTCAGTTCAGCGATCAGTGCACCCAGCTCAGCCAATTCCGGCCGGCGGCCGATCACTTCATCTATATAGGCGAAGAAACGCGGAACGTCGCCGAGGTAACGCGGCTTGCCGTCGCGGTGGCAGATGCGCGCGAAGATACCGATCACCTTGAGGTGACGCTGCACGCCCATCAGGTCGCTGGCGCGGTGAAATGCCGCGAAATCGGATTGCACCGGAATGCCGGCGACCCGCGCCTTCTCCCAGTAATCACCCAACCAACCCTCTACCCGCGCCTGCGGCCAGCTGAGGAAAGCATCCTTGAACAGGCAGGTAATGTCGTAGGTGACTGGGCCGTAGACCGCATCCTGGAAGTCCAGCACGCCAGGATTGGGCTTGCTGTGCATGAGGTTGCGCGGCATGTAGTCGCGGTGCACCAGCACCTTGGGCTGAGCCAGAGCGCTGTCGATCAACAGTTGGCTGACGCGCTGCCAGGTTGCTAGCTGCGTTGCAGTCAGGGCGACACCGAGCTCGCGGCCGACGTACCACTCTGGGAACAGTTCCAGCTCACGGCGCAGCAAGGCATCGTCATAGCTGGGCAGCGGCGCGGTCATGGGCAGGCGCTGCAAGGCCAACAGGGCGTCGATGGCATCGGCGAACAGGCCATCGGCATTCTGGGGATTAATAATGTCCAGGTATGTCTGGTGGCCGAGATCGCCGAGCAACAGGAAGCCGCGTTCCAGGTCCTGGGCATGAATCAGCGGCACATGCACATCGGCGCTGGCCAACAAGTGGTCGATCTCGACGAAGGGACGGCAGTTTTCCTGCGGCGGCGGTGCATCCATGACCACAAAGCTGCGATTGGCGCCCTGCCAGCGGAAATAACGACGGAAGCTGGCGTCACTGCTGGCGGCGGTCAGAGTACCTTCGGGCAGCTCGCCCCAGCCGTTTATCTGGAACAGGGCGAGCAGTTGCTGTTTGAGCCAGTCTTTGAGTAGTTCAAGGCGTAGATCATGATCGGGCATTACAAGGGTCTCCGACGGCCCTAGCCGTCAAGCGGGTCATGCTTTATTATCCAGCATCTTTTTCAGACCATCGAGAGGCGTGCGGCCCCACACGCGGGCAGATGGCACGCAGGAAGCCCGGACTAATAAGATGGCATTGAAATCCCCCGCGTTTCGTAGAAAGTTTCCGTTGTTGGTCACTGGCGGTTTGCTGGTACTGCAACCACTGGCCACCTCGTACGTGGTGGCTGCCGAGCAGTTTGACTGCCAAGTGTCCGCCTCCGGTGGTTGGGACTGCAAGCCCAAAACCTCTGTCAGCAACTTGCCGCCGCGCCCTGTGCACGATGGCGCTGCGCTCAGTTCCGGCACCGAAGCCCAGGCCACTGAAGTCGGCGCCGATGGCGAACCCAAGCCGATGCTGGTCACCGAGGCCAAAGGCCGTGGCCTGAAAACCCGCAGCGAAGACTACAGCCATCTGGACTGGGTCCCGCGCGAGAAGCTCACCGCTGCCCAGCTGGCCGAGACTGGCCCGTACTGCGCTGGCGCCTATGTCGAGCCGATCCGCCCAGGCATGGACGACACCACGCCCAAGGACGAGTCGCCGACCTACATCAATGCCAAGGTCTCCAAGTACCAGCAAGAGCAGCAGATCGCTACTCTGGCCGGTGACGTGGTCATGCGCCAGGGCAGCATGCAGGTCGAAGCCGACGAGGCCAACCTCTACCAGACCGAGAACCGTGGCGAGCTCAAGGGCAACGTCAAGATCCGTGACAACGGCTCGCTGGTAGTTGGCGACGAGGCGCAGATCCAGCTCGACACCGGTGAAGCCCAGGTCGACAACGCCGAATACGTGATGCACAAGTCGCGCATCCGCGGTAACGCGCTGTACGCCAAGCGTGGCGAGAACGCTATCATCCGCCTCAAGGATGGTACCTACACCACCTGTGAGCCTGGCAGCAACGCCTGGCAGCTCAAGGGCAACAACATCACCCTGAACCCGGCTACCGGCTTCGGTACCGCGACCAACGTCACCCTGCGGGTCAAGGATTTCCCGGTGTTCTACACACCGTACATCTACTTCCCGATCGACGACCGTCGCCAGTCCGGCTTCCTGCCACCTTCGTTCAGCACCAGCAGCGACACCGGCTTCATGCTGGTCACGCCGTACTACTTCAACCTGGCGCCGAACTACGACGCCACGTTGTACCCGCGCTACATGACCAAGCGCGGTTTGCTGATGGAAGGCGAGTTCCGCTACCTGACCAAATCGAGCGAAGGTCAGTTCGGTGGCGCCTACCTGAACGACAAGAACGACGATCGTAAAGACCAGACTGACTACAAAGAACAGCGCTGGATGATCAACTGGCAGCACAAAGGCGGCCTCGATGAGCGCCTGATGACTGAAGTCGACTACACCGACATCAGTGATCCGTTCTACTTCCAGGATCTGGAGTCGGATCAGATCGGCGTGGAAAGCCGTGATGTGGTCAACCAGCAAGGTGCTGTGACCTATCGTGGCCAAGGCTACACCGCGCGTTTGAATGCGCACGCCTATGAAATGGCGACGCTGTCCCGGATCACCCCATACGACAAGCTGCCGCAGATCACCTTGGACGGCATGCTGCCATACCATCCGGGCGGCTTCGATTTCAGCTACCAGACCGAAGCTGTGCGCTTTGATCGGGACCTGAGAGACGACTTCGTCTTCGATGAAGATGGCAACCCGGATCTTTCCGCAGGCGCGCCAGGCCGTCGCCTGGATGAAAACGTCTTCGGTCTGGCCCGTGCCAACGGCACCCGTCTTAACGTTGCGCCCGCTATCAGCTTGCCCATGGAAGCCAGCTACGGCTTCATCAAGCCGAAGCTGAAGTACGTCTACACCCATTACGACCTTGATCTGGACGGTGAAGGCAAGGCAGACCTGGCTGCTGCCAGCGATGCCACCCGTGACCTGCGCGGCGATTTCTCGAGCAGCCAGGACCGTAGCGTTCCAGTATTCAGTGTCGACAGCGGTCTGTACTTCGACCGCAGCACCCAGTGGTTCGGCAAGAATTACCGCCAGACTCTGGAACCGCGCCTGTTCTACCTCTACGTCCCATATAAGGACCAAAAGGACATTCCGGTCTTCGACACCAGCGAGAGCTACTTCAACTACTCCTCGTTGTTCCGCGACAACCGTTTCGGCGGTTCGGATCGTATCGGCGACGAGAACAAGCTGTCGCTGGGCGTGACCAACCGCTGGATCGAAGAGAACGGTTTCGAGCGTCAACGCATCAGCGTCGGCCAGGCGTTCTACTTCAAAGACCGCAAGGTGCAGATGCCAGGCATCGATTGGCGCACGCGCCAGGACGCACAATCGGACGTCTCGCCATACGCGCTGCAGTACCAGTTTGCCTTCAACCGCGACTGGCGCCTGAACGCCGACTACAACTGGGACCCGGACACCCGCAGCCCACGTTCGGGTAGCGCGATGTTCCACTACCAGCCGGAAGACGAGCCGAACAAGATCGTCAACCTGGGCTACCGCTATCGCAACGACTTGGTGCGCTACGACTCGCTCACCGGCACCTGGCAGGTCGGCGGTGGCGACTATGGCACCCCAGGCAGCCCGAACTACGTCAAGGATTACTACAAGATCCAGCAGCACGATTTCTCGGTCATCTGGCCGATCGTGCCGCAGTGGAGCGTCATCGCACGCTGGCAGCATGACTACAACCGCAACCGCACCCTGGAAGCCATGGGCGGTTTCGAGTACGACAACTGCTGCTGGAAACTGCGTCTGATCAACCGTTACTGGATCGACTACGACGACTTCAGCCAAGCACTTCCACAGAACGAAAAAGGCGACCATGGCATCTTCCTGCAGATCGTGCTGAAAGGCCTCGGTGGCGTGGTGGGCAACAAGGTCGAATCTTTCCTCGACGAAGGCATTCAAGGTTACCGTACACGTGAAGACCAAGCTTATTGATCGTCTGCGCCCGCTGATGCTGGGCGCTGTAATGCTGAGTGGCGCGGTGCATGCCGCGGTACAACCTTTGGACAGTGTCGTGGCCATCGTCGATAACGACGTGGTCATGAAGAGCCAGCTGGACCAGCGGGTCCGTGAGGTCGAGCAAACCATCGCCAAGCGCGGCGGCGGCACTCCACCTCCGGGCGCACTGGATCAACAGGTCCTGGAACGCCTGATCGTCGAAAACCTGCAATTGCAGATTGGTGAACGCTCGGGCATCCGCATCACCGATGAAGAACTGAACCAGGCCATCGCCACCATTGCCCAGCGCAACGGCATGTCGCTGGATCAGTTCCGCGCCGCCCTGGCCCATGACGGTTTGTCGTTCGATGACGCTCGCGAGCAGGTCAAGCGCGAGATGATCATCAGCCGTGTGCGCCAGCGTCGGGTAGCTGAGCGCATTCAGGTTTCCGAGCAGGAAGTGAAGAATTTCCTCGCCTCGGACCTGGGCAAGATGCAGATGTCGGAAGAGTACCGCCTGGCCAATATCCTTATCCCAACCCCGGACGGCGCCAACTCGCAAGCCATCCAGGCGGCCGCAGGCCGGGTTGGCGATATTTACCAGCAGCTCAAGCAAGGCAAGGACTTTGGCCAGATGGCCATCCAGCATTCGGCCAGCGAGAACGCCCTGGAAGGCGGCGAAATGGGCTGGCGTAAAGCCGCCCAGCTGCCGCCAGAGTTCGCCAAGCTGCTCAGCAGCATGGCCGTTGGCGACATCTCCCAGCCACTGCGCATACCTAGCGGCTTCCTCATCATCAAGCTTGAGGAGAAGCGTGGCGGCAGCGAGAGCGTGCTGCGTGACGAAGTGCACGTGCGCCACATCCTGATCAAGCCGAGCGAAATCCGTAGCGAAGCGGCCACCGAACAACTGGCCGAGAAACTCTACGACCGCATCCAGAACGGTGAAGACTTCGCCACCCTGGCGAAAAGCTTCTCGGAAGATCCAGGTTCGGCGCTCAACGGCGGCGACCTCAACTGGGTCGACCCGAACAGCCTGGTGCCAGAGTTCCGCGAGCAAATGGCCAATGCCCAGCAAGGCCAAGTCACCAAGCCATTCCGTACCCAGTACGGCTGGCACGTGCTGGAAGTGCTGGGCCGTCGCGCCACCGACAGCACTGAGCAGGCTCGCGAGCAACAAGCCCTGACCGTCCTGCGTAACCGCAAATACGACGAAGAGCTGCAGACCTGGCTGCGCCAGATCCGCGACGAAGCCTACGTTGAGATCAAGCTGCCTGGCGCTGACCAGGCCGCCCAGTGAGGCCCCTGCGCTTCGCCGTCACGCCCGGCGAGCCCGCTGGCATAGGTCCTGACCTGTGCCTACTGCTCGCCACCGAGGCCCAGCCTCATCCCCTGATTGCCATCACCAGCCGTGACCTGCTCGCCGAGCGGGCCGCGCAGCTGGGGCTGGCGGTCAGCCTGCTGCCGGTAACCCCCGACACATGGCCCGACCAGGCAGCGCCTGCCGGGAGCCTGTACGTCTGGGATACGCCACTGGCCGCAAGGGTGGTGCCAGGGCAGTTGGACAAAACCAACGCGGCGTTCGTACTACAGACCCTGACCCGGGCTGGCCAAGGCTGCCTGGACGGACACTTCGCGGGTATGATCACCGCCCCAGTACACAAGGGCGTGATCAATGAAAGCGGGATTGCCTTCTCCGGGCATACCGAGTTTCTCGCCGAACTGACCCACACCAGCCAAGTGGTGATGATGCTTGCCACCCACGGCCTGCGCGTGGCGCTGGTGACCACTCACCTGCCCCTGCGCGATATCGCCGATGCCATCACTGGCGAGCGCCTGGAGCGGGTCACGCGCATTCTGCACGCTGATCTGCGCGACAAATTCGGCATTGCCACGCCACGCATCCTGGTGTGCGGGCTCAATCCGCACGCCGGTGAAGGCGGCCATCTGGGCCGCGAAGAAATCGACATCATCGAGCCTGCACTGCAACGCCTGCGTAACGAAGGAATGGACCTGCGCGGCCCACTGCCAGCCGATACCCTGTTTACCCCCAAATATCTGGAGCACTGCGACGCGGTGCTGGCCATGTACCACGACCAAGGCCTGCCGGTACTCAAGTACAAAGGTTTCGGCGCGGCCGTCAACGTCACCCTGGGCCTGCCGATCATCCGTACCTCGGTTGACCACGGCACGGCTCTGGACCTTGCCGGCACTGGCAAGGTCGACACCGGCAGCCTGCGCGTCGCGTTGCACACCGCCTACCAGATGGCCGAGAACCGACCATGAACGAGCATTACCAACACCGGGCGCGCAAGCGCTTCGGCCAGAACTTTCTGCACGACGCCGGCATCATCGACCGCATCCTGCGCGCCATTCACGCCAAGCCCGGTGAGCACCTGCTGGAAATCGGCCCGGGCCAGGGCGCACTCACCGAAGGCCTGCTAGGCAGCGGTGCGCAGCTGGACGTGGTCGAGCTGGACAAAGACCTGGTGCCGATTCTTCAGCACAAGTTCGCCGGTCGCGACAACTTCCGCCTGCACCAGGGTGATGCGCTGAAGTTCGACTTCAACCAACTGGGCGTGCCGCAGCGCAGCTTGAAAGTCGTCGGCAACCTGCCCTACAACATCTCCACGCCATTGATCTTCCACCTGCTCAGCCACGCTGGGCTGATTCGCGACATGCACTTCATGCTGCAAAAAGAAGTGGTCGAGCGCATGGCCGCAGGCCCAGGCGGCGGTGATTGGGGCCGCCTGTCGATCATGGTGCAGTACCACTGCCGGGTCGAACACCTGTTCAACGTCGGCCCTGGGGCGTTCAACCCGCCGCCGAAAGTCGACTCGGCCATCGTGCGCCTGGTCCCGCATGAAGTGCTGCCGTTCCCCGCCAAGGATCCGCTGCTGCTTGAGCGGGTGGTGCGCGAAGCCTTCAACCAGCGCCGCAAGACCTTGCGCAACACCCTCAAGGGCCTGCTCGACAGCCAGGCCATCGAAGCCGCTGGGGTAGACGGCAGCCTGCGTCCCGAGCAGCTCGACCTGGCCGCGTTCGTGCGCCTGGCCGACAAGCTGGCTGAGCAACAGCCGAGCAACTGACCGCGACTGATCGCGGGGCAGCCCCTGCCCCGCGATCGACTGCCCAAGGGCAATAGTTCCACAACTGGCTTCCAGCCCCTCCAATGGCCTAGACTGCATCCATTGCCGCAATTGCGTGTTTGCTCAAGGCCCTTGCATGTCCGACCCCCGCTATCAGATCGACGTCAGCGTCGTCACCCGCTATCTCAAAGAACAATCCGACCCCGACAACGAGCGTTTCGCCTTCGCCTACACCATTACCGTACAGAACAACGGCACGGTATCCGCCAAGCTGATGTCCCGGCACTGGCTGATTACCAACGGTGATGGTGAAGTCGAAGAGGTTCGCGGCTCAGGCGTGGTTGGCCAGCAGCCGCTGATCGAGCCGGGCCAGAGCCATACCTACAGCAGTGGCGCTGTGATCAGCACCCGCGTCGGTACCATGCAGGGCAGCTACCAGATGTTCGCCGAAGACGGCAAACGCTTCGACGCCGCCATCGCGCCGTTCCGCCTGGCCGTACCCGGGGCCCTGCACTGATGGCTGTGTACGCCGTCGGTGACTTGCAAGGCTGCCTGCAACCGCTTAAATGCCTGCTCGAACGTGTGCACTTCAACCCCGCCGTCGACCGCCTGTGGTTGGTCGGTGACTTGGTCAATCGCGGCCCTGAGTCGCTGGAAACCCTGCGCTTTTTGTATTCGATCCGCCAATCGCTGGTGTGCGTGCTGGGTAATCACGACCTGCATCTGCTGGCCGCCTGGCACAATATCGAGCGCCTGAAGAAAAGCGATACCCTGCGCGAAATCATCGAAGCACCCGACGCCGACCAACTGCTCGACTGGTTGCGCCAGCAGAAGCTGTTGCATTACGACGAACCCCGCGGCGTTGCCCTGGTGCATGCTGGCATTCCGCCGCAATGGACCCTGGGCAAAGCCTTGGAGCTGGCCGCAGAAGTTGAAGAAGTGCTGCGTGACGATGCCCGCCTGAAGCTCTACCTGGATGGCATGTACGGCAATGAGCCGAATAAGTGGAGCAACAAGCTGACCGGCGTCGAGCGCCTGCGGGTAATCACCAATTACTTCACCCGCATGCGCTTTTGTACCGCCGAAGGCAAGCTCGACCTCAAGAGCAAGGAAGGCCTGGACACCGCGCCCAAAGGTTACAAGCCCTGGTTCGCCCACAAGGACCGCCGCTCGCGCCACGTGAAGATCATCTTCGGTCACTGGGCGGCCCTCGAAGGGCGTGTTCATGCGCCCGGCGTGGTAGCCCTGGACACCGGCTGCGTATGGGGCGGTGCCTTGACCTTGTACAACGTCGACAGCGGCGAACTGCACCGCTGTGACTGCGCCGACGACGGCACTCCACGCCAGCCAGCACAACCCACTAGAATGAACGATCAGTCCTGAAGGAAACCACCCCCATGAGCGAATTCAAGCGCATCCCTCCCGAGCAGGCCCAGACCCTGCGTGAGCAAGGTGCGGTGGTCGTCGACATTCGCGACCCGCAAGCCTTTGCCGCTGGCCATATCAGTGGTGCCACGCACCTGGATAATCACTCGGTCGCCGATTTCATCCGTAATGCCGACCTCGACAAGCCCACCGTGGTGGTCTGCTATCACGGCAACTCCAGCCAGAGCGCAGCCGCCTACCTGGTCGGCCAGGGCTTCTCCGAGGTCTATAGCCTCGATGGCGGCTTTGAGCTGTGGCGTGGCACTTATCCGGCCGAGATCGCCCAGGACAGCGCCGAATAAATTTTTCATTTCCCTCGCAGCCCGCGTCCCGTGCGGGCTCGCGCCAGACCTGACGAACGGTCGTGGCAAACTTCTGGGCCTTGCGCCCTTGACCTCTCGTAGAACCAACTATCCTTAAGCCCAGGCCATCCAAAAAGGGGAGAGCCGGTACACCGGCGTGCGGGTCATCGGTAGCGTTTCAAGGGTGTTCTGGGGGGTATACAGCAATCGGCGAACCCGGTTGCATGCCAGCATCAGCTGACTGATCCGGCGTCGGCTCCACGTATCGAGCGAGGTGACGTCATGAGTATCTTTAGCCACTTCCAACAACGTTTCGAGTCAACCCGCCAGGAAGAACTCTCGCTGCAGGAGTACCTCGAGCTGTGCAAACAGGATCGCAGCGCCTACGCTTCGGCGGCCGAACGGCTGTTGATGGCCATCGGTGAGCCGGAACTGATCGACACCTCGAACAACTCCCGACTGTCGCGAATCTTCTCCAACAAAGTGATTCGCCGCTATCCAGCGTTTGAAGACTTCCATGGCATGGAAGAATGCATCGATCAGATCGTCTCGTACTTCCGGCATGCCGCGCAGGGCCTGGAAGAGAAGAAACAGATCCTCTATTTGCTGGGCCCGGTGGGCGGCGGTAAATCGTCGCTGGCGGAAAAACTCAAGCAACTGATGGAGAAAGTGCCTTTCTACGCGATCAAGGGCTCGCCGGTCTTCGAGTCGCCACTGGGGCTGTTCAACGCCACCGAAGATGGGGCCATTCTCGAAGAAGATTTCGGCATCCCGCGACGCTACCTCAATACCATCATGTCGCCTTGGGCGACCAAACGACTGGCCGAATTCGGGGGCGATATCAGCCAGTTCAAAGTGGTCAAGCTGTACCCTTCGATCCTCAATCAGATTGCCGTGGCCAAGACCGAGCCGGGCGATGAGAACAACCAGGATATCTCCGCGCTGGTGGGCAAGGTGGATATTCGCAAGCTCGAGGAATTTCCGCAGAACGACGCCGACGCCTACAGCTACTCAGGTGCGCTGTGCCGGGCCAACCAGGGCCTGATGGAATTCGTCGAGATGTTCAAGGCGCCGATCAAGGTGCTCCACCCACTGCTGACCGCCACCCAGGAAGGCAACTACAACAGTACCGAAGGCCTCGGTGCGATCCCCTACTCCGGGATCCTGCTGGCCCACTCCAACGAGTCGGAGTGGCACACCTTCCGCAACAACAAGAACAACGAGGCGTTCATCGACCGGATCTACATCGTCAAGGTCCCGTACTGCCTGCGCGTCAGTGACGAGATCAAGATCTACGACAAGCTGCTGTTCAATAGCTCCCTGGCCAAGGCCCATTGCGCGCCTGACACCTTGAAGATGCTTGCCCAGTTCACTGTGCTGTCGCGCCTCAAGGAGCCGGAAAACTCGAATATCTATTCGAAGATGCGCGTGTATGACGGGGAAAACCTCAAGGACACCGATCCGAAGGCCAAGTCGATCCAGGAATACCGCGACTCAGCCGGCGTCGATGAGGGCATGACCGGCCTGTCGACCCGCTTCGCGTTCAAGATCCTCTCCAAGGTGTTCAACTTCGACCCCCATGAAGTGGCTGCCAACCCGGTGCACCTGCTGTATGTGCTGGAACAGCAGATCGAGCAGGAGCAATTCCCGGCCGAGGTGCGCGAACGCTACCTGCGCTTCCTCAAGGAATACCTGGCACCGCGCTACATCGAGTTCATCGGCAAGGAGATCCAGACCGCTTACCTGGAGTCCTACAGCGAGTACGGCCAGAACATCTTCGACCGCTACGTGCTGTACGCCGACTTCTGGATCCAGGACCAGGAATACCGCGACCCGGAAACCGGCGAGATCCTCAACCGCATCGCCCTCAACGAGGAGCTGGAGAAGATCGAGAAGCCTGCCGGCATCAGCAATCCGAAAGATTTCCGCAACGAGATCGTCAACTTCGTCCTGCGTGCCCGCGCCAACAACAATGGCAAGAACCCGACCTGGCTGAGCTACGAGAAGCTGCGGGTGGTGATCGAGAAGAAAATGTTCTCCAACACCGAAGACCTGCTGCCGGTCATTAGCTTCAACGCCAAGGCCAGCAAAGAGGATCAACAGAAGCACAACGACTTCGTTACCCGGATGGTGGAACGTGGCTATACCGACAAGCAGGTGCGCTTGCTGTCGGAATGGTACCTGCGAGTCAGGAAATCGCAATAAAGCGGCAAGCTGCACGCCGCAAGCCGCGGGCTGTTCAGCGCAACGTTACGACGATGCGCCACAGCTTGCGGCGGTGGGGGCTGCTGTTTCTTGCAGCTTGATGCTTGACGCTTGCAGCTGTTTTTAGCGGAGAGACCATGAGCTACGTTATCGACCGACGCCTGAACGGCAAGAACAAGAGCACGGTCAACCGCCAGCGCTTTTTGCGCCGGTACCGTGACCACATCAAAAAGGCCGTCGAAGAGGCCGTAAGTCGCCGCTCCATCATGGACATGGAGCACGGCGAACAGATCAGCATTCCCGGCCGCGATATCGACGAGCCGGTGTTGCACCATGGCCGCGGCGGCAAACAGACCATCGTTCACCCAGGCAACAAGGAGTTCACCGCCGGCGAACACATCGCCCGCCCGCAAGGTGGCGCGGGTGGCGGAGGTGGCCGCGGCAAGGCCGGTAATTCCGGCGAGGGCATGGACGATTTCGTATTCCAGATCACCCAGGAAGAATTCCTCGAATTCATGTTCGAAGACCTGGAGCTGCCCAACCTGGTCAAGCGTCACCTGGCCGGCACCGACACCTTCAAGACCGTGCGCGCCGGGATTGCCAACGAAGGCAACCCTTCGCGCATCAATATCATCCGCACCCTGCGCTCGGCCCATGCCCGGCGCATCGCGCTGACCGGCAGTAGCCGCGCACTGCTGCGCGAGGCCAAGGCCGAGCTGGCTCGACTGAAAGTCGAAGAGCCTGATAACTTCACCGACATTCAAGCCGTAGAGGCCGAGATCGAGCGCCTCAGCGCCCGCATCAACCGCCTGCCGTTCCTCGACACCTTCGACCTCAAGTACAACCTGTTGGTCAAACAACCCAATCCCAGCTCCAAGGCGGTGATGTTCTGCCTGATGGACGTGTCCGGCTCGATGACCCAGGCCACCAAGGACATCGCCAAGCGCTTCTTCATCCTCTTGTACCTGTTCCTCAAGCGCAATTACGACCGCATCGAAGTGGTGTTCATTCGCCACCACACCAGCGCCCGCGAGGTCGACGAGGAGGAATTCTTCTATTCCCGCGAGACCGGCGGCACCATCGTCTCCAGCGCGCTGAAACTGATGCAGGAGATCATGGCCGAGCGCTACCCGACCAACGATTGGAACATCTACGCGGCGCAAGCATCGGACGGTGACAACTGGAACGACGACTCACCGATCTGCCGCGAGATCCTCTCCAAACAGATCATGCCGCATGTGCAGTACTACACTTACGTGGAGATCACCCCACGCGAACACCAAGCGCTGTGGTACGAGTACGAGCGCATCGGCGAGTCTTTCCCTGACACCTTCGCCCAGCAGCAGTTGGTTTCGGCCGGCGATATCTATCCGGTCTTCCGTGAACTCTTCCAGCGCAGGTTAGCCACATGACCGCCAGAGCACAGAGACGCCAACCCATATCCACCGGGTCCGAGTGGACGTTCGACCTGATCCAGACCTACGACCGGGAAATCAGCCGGCTGGCCGAGCGTTACGCGCTGGACACCTACCCCAACCAAATCGAAGTGATTACCGCCGAGCAGATGATGGATGCCTACGCCTCCGTCGGTATGCCGTTGGGTTATCACCACTGGTCCTACGGCAAGCAGTTCCTCAGTACCGAAAAATCCTACAGCCGCGGCCAGATGGGCCTGGCCTACGAGATCGTGATCAACTCCGATCCGTGCATCGCCTACCTGATGGAAGAGAACACCATGTGCATGCAGGCACTGGTGATTGCCCATGCCTGCTATGGACACAACAGTTTCTTCAAGGGTAACTACCTGTTCCGCACCTGGACCGACGCCAGCTCGATCATCGACTACCTGGTGTTCGCCAAGCAGTACATCGCCCAGTGCGAAGAGCGCCACGGCATCGATGCCGTGGAAGACCTGATCGACTCCTGCCATGCCCTGATGAATTACGGCGTAGACCGCTACAAGCGGCCTTACCCGATTTCCGCCGAAGAGGAACGGCGCCGGCAGAAAGAGCGTGAAGAACACCTGCAGAAACAGATCAACGACCTGTGGCGAACCATCCCCAAAGGGGCGGAGAAGGGTAACGACCGCGACGATGCACGCTTCCCCGCCGAACCGCAGGAGAACATCCTCTACTTCATTGAAAAACACGCTCCGCTGCTCGAACCCTGGCAGCGCGAGGTAGTGCGCATCGTGCGCAAGATCGCCCAATACTTCTATCCACAGCGCCAGACCCAGGTGATGAACGAAGGCTGGGCCACCTTCTGGCACTACACGCTGATGAACGACCTCTACGACGAGGGCCTGGTAACCGAAGGCTTCATGATGGAGTTCCTCCAGTCGCATACCAGCGTGGTGTTCCAACCCGGCTTCGACAGCCCGTACTACAGCGGCATCAACCCCTATGCCCTGGGCTTTGCCATGTACACCGACATTCGCCGCATCTGTGAACATCCAACCGAGGAAGATCGCCGCTGGTTCCCCGACATTGCCGGCAGTGATTGGCTTTCAACCATCAAGTTCGCCATGAGCAGCTTCAAGGACGAGAGCTTCATCCTGCAGTACCTGTCACCCAAGGTGATCCGCGATCTGAAGCTGTTCAGCATCCTTGATGACGATCAACGCGACGACTTGCTGGTGCCAGCGATCCACGACGAATCCGGTTATCGAGTCATCCGCGAGCAATTGGCTGCGCAATACAACCTGGGCAACCGCGAACCCAACGTGCAGATCTGGAGCATCGACCGCCGAGGCGACCGCTCGCTGACCCTGCGCCACCAGCAGCACAACCGCAAACCGCTGGGGGAGTCTACCGATGAGGTGCTCAAGCACCTGCACCGCTTGTGGGGCTTCGACATCCATCTGGAAACTGTACAGGGCGACCAGATCATGAAAACCCATCACATGCCGCCACGCGGCGAGCATGGCGAGGCCGGCGACTACGGACGCATGGACCTGGCCGTGGTTCATCACCTCTAGCCAAGCCCCCTCCCTTGCTGTCGACAGGTTATCCTGTGGGCAGCAACGGAGATTTCACATGCAGATTTACAAAGTTGGCGGCGCAGTGCGTGACCGCCTGCTCGGGCGTCCTGTCAGCGATGTTGACTGGCTGGTGGTGGGTGCCACTGTTGAACAGATGCAAGCCTTGGGTTATCGCCCGGTCGGAGCCGACTTCCCGGTCTTCATTCATCCCAAAACTGGCGAGGAATATGCGCTGGCGCGCACCGAGCGCAAGAGCGGGCGTGGCTATGGCGGTTTTACCTTCCATGCCAGCCCTGAGGTCACCCTTGAACAAGACCTGATTCGCCGCGACCTGACCATCAATGCCATGGCCGAGGATGAGCACGGCAACCTGTGCGATCCCTACCACGGCAAGGCCGATCTGGATAAGCGCATACTGCGCCACGTTTCCCCTGCGTTTGCCGAAGATCCCCTCAGGGTTCTGCGTGTCGCCCGCTTCACCGCTCGCTATGCCACGCTGGGGTTCAAGGTGGCTGAAGAAACCCTTGAGCTGATGCGACAGATCAGCGATTCGGGTGAATTGCAGGCTTTGACTGCCGAGCGTAGCTGGAAAGAGATCGAGCGCGCGTTGATGGAAGATCAGCCGCAGGTGTTCATTCAGGTGCTGCGTGATTGTGCTGCGCTAAAACAGCTGATGCCGGAGCTAGATACCCTGTTAGAAAGCGACCAGCAAACCTTGGCTGTGCTCGAACAGGCCGCCCTGCATCAGCAGCCCCTGCATGTGCGTTGGGCCTGCTTGACGCATGACCTGGGTGGAGCGATCAAAGCCATCAACCAACGCTTCAAAGCGCCGCGAGAATGCCAGGAGCTGGCCTTGCTCGTGGGCGAATGCCACGGCTATTGCCAACAGGCCTACACGCTCAGCGCATCGAAGCTGCTCGAGTTGCTGCAGAAGTTTGATGTGTATCGAAGGCCGCAGCGCTTCGAAGACTACATCGCGGCGTGCGAGATGATTGCCCGTGGGCGGCAACTGCTACAGGAGCAGGGTTATCCACAGGGCGCCTACCTACGTGCAGCAGCGCAGGCAGCCAAGGCGGTGGATGTGAAGGGCTTGGTGGAACGAGGCCTGACCGGGCAGGCGTTAGGTGAGGCGCTCAAGGCTGAGCGACTGGCGGCGCTAGAGCGCTTTACCCAGGCTTGAGAATGCTATCGCGGGGCAAGCCCGCTCCCACGCAGTCCCCTCCAACGCCAACTTATCGCTGAAGCACACGCAGAAAGCGCCTGCGCTAGTGTCATCGCTGAAGCATAAGCAGGAAGCGGCTGCGCAGGAGCAACTACGTGGGAGCGGGCTTGCCCCGCGATAGCGCCAATACAAGCCCAGAACAACTGCAGCTCAGCTCAGGGACGGGTCAGCTGCAACCCACGCCACTCAAACGGCACTGGCACCAACACCTGGTCAATGCTCGCCTCCTGCCACAGCTGCGCCATGCGCTTGCCTGCGCCCGGATGCAGCAATGTCGGCGCGATCAGCGACAACGGCCACAGCACGAACGCATTCTTCAGAATTTCCGCCCGCGGCAATACCAAGCCATCAAATGTGCCATGCAGATCGTCATACATCAGCACATCGATATCCAACGGCAAGCCCTTGCGATCTGGCGCATAGCGGCCATTTTCCGCCTCGATGAACTTGAGCCGGCGATCCAGCTCCAGCAGCGGCAGGTCAGTTTGGCCAGTCACCACCAGATTGAAGAACGGGCCGCTCTTGATCCCGACTGCCTGGCTTTCGAATACCGGCGAGCAGCGCATGTCTCGCAGAAAACCCGCTAAGGCATCGAGCCCGGCGCACAGGTGCGTCTCACGCTCGATGTTACTGCCCAGCCCTAGGTAAACCGTGCTCAAAGCCATCCGCGCTCGATCTCCACGCCAACACCACCACGGGCTGCCGGGACCGCGCCCGGCTTGGTCAGCTTCAGTCTCACCCAGGGAATGTGGAACTCTGCCATCAGCACCGCGACCAGCCGCTCGGCGAAGGTCTCGACCAACTCGAAGCGCGCCTGCTCGGCAAACGCCTGCACCCGCGCCGACACACTGGCGTAGTCCAGCGCCAGGCTCAGGTCGTCACCGGCCGCAGCTGGGCGGTTATCCCAGGCGAAGCTCAAGTCCAGGCGCAGGCACTGGCGAATATCCCGTTCCCAGTCATAAGCACCGATCACGGTATCGACTTCCAGGCCTTCGATGAACACTCTGTCCAAGCACTTCTCTCCACAGCACGACAAGGGCGACTGGCGCCGTTAGAATCAGGGCGTCCTCGCCCGGAATAGTTAGCATGTTTTGGTTATTGGCGCTGCTCGCCTACCTGCTCGGCTCTCTGTCCTTCGCCATCGTCCTGAGCCGCCTCAGCGGCAGCCCCGACCCTCGCTCAAGCGGTTCGGGCAATGCCGGGGCGACCAACATGCTGCGTTTGGCAGGTCGCAAAATGGCGATCCTGACCCTGCTGGGCGACCTGTGCAAGGGCATGTTGCCAGTGCTGCTGGCCGACCTGGCCGGTTTGGGCTTGCAACAGCAAGCCTGGATTGGCCTATGCGCGGTGATTGGCCACCTGTTTCCGGTGTATTTCCGCTTCAAGGGAGGCAAAGGCGTAGCAACGGCGGCCGGCATGCTCATGGCGCTGTACTTTCCTGCCGCCCTGCTGGCCATCGTCGCCTGGGGCCTGACCTTCTACCTCACCCGCACCAGCTCGCTCGCTGCGTTGATCGCCACCCCGCTGACCCTGCCACTGCTGGCCTGGCGCGAGCCGGAAGCACTGCTGCCCATGACCGTACTCACGATACTGATCGTCTGGCGTCATCGCAGCAATCTACGCGACCTGTTCGCCGGACGCGAACGACATTTCTGAGCCATGCGCGTGAGCCGTATTCAGCTTCAAACCGGCGGCAACTGCTCCATCGGCCAGCGTGCCTGAACACTGATGGCCAGATCCTGTTTCTGTCCGGCCAACAGCCGCTGGCAACCTGCGTAGGCGATCATCGCACCGTTATCGGTGCAGAACCTGGGGCGCGCGTAGTAGACGTTGCCTTTGATCCCGGCAAGCATGCTTTCCAGCGATTCGCGCAGCGCCTTGTTGGCACTCACGCCACCAGCGATGACCAGACGCTTGAGGCCAGTCTGCTTGAGCGCGCGCTTGCACTTGATGGTCAGAGTCTCAACCACCGCCTGCTGGAACGCCAGGGACACGTCGCAACGGGTTTGCTCGTTGTCGTCTCCAGCATCGCGGCACTTCTGCCAGGTATTGAGGGCGAAAGTCTTCAGGCCGCTGAAGCTGAACTCAAGGCCAGGCCGATCAGTCATCGGCCGTGGGAAGACAAAGCGTCCAGGCACACCCTGCTCGGCCAGCCGAGCGATTTCCGGGCCACCTGGATAATTCAGGCCAATCAGCTTGGCGGTCTTGTCGAACGCCTCGCCTGCCGCATCGTCCAGGCTCTCGCCCAGCAGCTGGTACTGGCCGATGCCATCGACCCGCACCAGCTGGGTGTGACCACCGGACACCAACAAAGCGACGAACGGGAACTCCGGTGGCTGCTCTTCCAGCATCGGCGCCAGCAGATGGCCTTCCATATGGTGCACGCCGATCGCCGGGATATCCCAGGCAAACGCCATGGCCTGGGCGCAGGAGGCGCCCACCAGCAAGGCGCCCACCAGCCCAGGGCCTGCGGTGTAGGCAATGGCATCGATCTCGGTGGCGACTGCCCCGGCTTCGTCCAGCACCTGGCGGATCAACGGCAACATACGCTTGACGTGATCACGCGAGGCGAGTTCGGGCACAACGCCGCCATAAGCGCGGTGCAGGTCGATCTGGCTGAACAGCGCGTCGGCCAGCAGGCCGCGTTCACTGTCGTATAATGCGACGCCAGTTTCGTCGCAGGATGTTTCCAATCCCAGTACTAGCATGGGTCCGTGCCTTGTGGAGGCTGAATTCGAAGGCGCGCATGATAGTCCCCGTGCCCAGTGCCGACCAGCGGTTTTCGATCAGAGGCTTTGCATTCCGGCTAGCTAAGCGTTAACATCCGCAACCCTTGAAAACCGACGTTCTCCAGCGCATCTTTGTTTTGTCAGGAGTACGTCTACCCCGGTAACGAATGAAGGTAGCCCTGGATGCCAGCCGTCAAAGTAAAAGAGAACGAACCCTTCGACGTAGCTCTGCGTCGTTTCAAGCGCTCCTGCGAAAAAGCCGGTGTACTGGCTGAAGTGCGTAGCCGCGAGTTTTACGAGAAGCCGACTTCCGAGCGTAAGCGCAAGGCTGCAGCCGCAGTTAAGCGTCACGCTAAGAAAGTCCAGCGCGAACAGCGCCGCGCCGTTCGTCTGTACTAATACAGACGTTCAACGCAAAGCTTCTGCCCTGCCCGGCTAACCGCCGGGCCGATGGCAGCGGTTGTTTCAAACCTTAAGCGTCAGCTTGAGGCGCTCTCTGCGACTTGCAGTAGAGCAAGCAGCTTGAACACGTCAGAGCTGGTCCTAGACCAGTCGTGCCGTCCCTGTCTGGCGAGCCCTTGTGGCTGGCGACGAGCACACCTCCCTCGCTTTTCCCGTACCGCTGCACTCTCTCCCGCATACTTGCGTTAGCGATTAGACTTGCCAGTTGCCAGATGACGAGACTGTTATGGCCGGGCTGATTCCCCAGACTTTCATTGACGACCTTCTCAACCGCACCGACATCGTCGACGTGGTGAGTTCGCGCGTCCAACTGAAAAAGACCGGCAAGAACTACTCCGCCTGCTGCCCGTTCCACAAGGAAAAGACGCCCTCCTTCACCGTCAGCCCCGACAAGCAGTTCTACTACTGCTTCGGCTGCGGCGCCGGCGGCAACGCCTTGGGCTTCGTCATGGACCACGACAACCTGGATTTCCCCCAGGCAGTCGAGGAACTGGCCCGCAGCGCGGGCATGGAAGTGCCGCGCGAAGAAGGCCGACGTGGGCACAAGCCACGCCAGCCCACCGATTCGCCCCTTTATCCGCTGCTGGAAGCGGCTGCCGAGTTCTACCGTCAGGCACTGCGTAGCCATCAGACCCGCAAGGCAGCGGTGGACTACCTCAAAGGCCGCGGCCTGTCGGGTGAGATTGCCCGCGACTTCGGCTTGGGTTTCGCCCCGCCAGGTTGGGATAACCTGATGAAGCACCTGGGCGCCGACAGCTTGCAGCAAAAGGTGATGATCGACGCCGGCCTACTGATCGAGAACGCCGAGAGCGGCAAGCGCTACGACCGCTTCCGCGACCGGGTGATGTTCCCGATCCGCGACAGCCGTGGCCGAGTGATCGCCTTCGGCGGTCGGGTGCTGGGCGACGACAAGCCCAAGTACCTGAACTCGCCGGAAACCCCGGTGTTCCACAAGGGCCAGGAGCTGTACGGCCTGTTCGAGGCACGCAAGCACAACCGCAGCCTCGATGAGATCATCGTCGTCGAAGGCTACATGGACGTCATCGCCCTGGCCCAGCAAGGCTTGCGCAACGCGGTGGCGACGCTGGGCACAGCAACCAGCGAAGAACACCTCAAGCGCCTGTTCCGGGTCGTGCCTAGCGTGCTGTTCTGTTTTGACGGCGACCAGGCTGGGCGCAAGGCGGCCTGGCGCGCCCTGGAGTCGACCCTGTCGAGCCTTCAGGACGGGCGCCGTGCACGCTTCCTGTTCCTGCCCGAGGGGGAAGACCCAGACACCCTGGTACGCGCCGAAGGCACTGACGCCTTCCAGGCCCGCATCAACCAGCATGCGCAACCGCTGGCCGACTACTTCTTCGAGCAATTGAGCAACGAAGCCGACCCGCGCTCGCTCGAAGGCAAGGCGCACATGGCCACTCTGGCCGCGCCGTTGATCGAAAAAATCCCCGGCGCCAACCTGCGCCAGCTAATGCGCAATCGCCTGCGGGAAATCACCGGGCTCGATCCGCAGCAGATGGAGCAATTGGCGCAAAGCGCACCAGCACCCAGCGTGCCGGACTACGACCCTGGCTACGACTACGACGCCATGGCCAGCTACACCCCGGACTACGGCGATCAGCATCAGCCCGACTATGGCCTAGCTCATCAAGGCCATCAGGAACAACGGCCATGGACGCCTAAACAGGGCGGCGGCAAGAAGCAGTGGGACAACAAACCCTGGGACAAGAAGGGTGGCAAACCCTGGCAACGCGATGGCCAACGCGATGCGCCGCCGCGAGTGCCGGCACCGGTTGAACCGCCGATGTTGTCGGCCCTGCGCACGCTACTGCACTACCCGCTGCTGGCCGGCAAAGTGGAAGACGCCAGCCATTTCGCCGACGAAGAACATGTTTACAACCAGTTGCTGGTGGCCCTGATCGAAGCCGCGCAGAAGAATCCTAAGCTAAGCTCAATGCAGCTGATTGCACGCTGGCACGGCACTGACCAAGGCCGCCTGCTGCGCGCTTTGGCAGAAAAGGAATGGTTGATCGATGCCGACAACCTTGAACAACAGTTTTTCGACACCATTACTAGTTTATCCGCCCGCCAACGCGAGCGCAGCCTGGAACATCTGATGCGCAAAGCACGTCAAAGTGAGTTGAGCACAGAGGAAAAATCTCAGCTTTTAGCCCTGCTGAGCCGCAATGTTCCCGCACAAAACCCGACCTCATCTGGCGCGTGAGGTCCTAGCTCGGGTATAATCCTCGGCTTGTTTTTTGCCCGCCAAGACCTTCAGTGGATAGGGTGTTATGTCCGGAAAAGCGCAACAGCAATCTCGTATCAAAGAGTTGATCACCCGCGGTCGTGAGCAGGGTTACCTGACTTACGCGGAGGTCAACGACCACCTGCCTGAGGATATTTCAGATCCTGAACAGGTGGAAGACATCATCCGCATGATCAACGACATGGGGATCAACGTATTCGAGACTGCTCCGGATGCGGATGCCCTGTTGTTGGCGGAAGCCGACACTGACGAAGCCGCAGCCGAAGAGGCCGCCGCAGCGTTGGCCGCCGTTGAGACCGATATCGGCCGCACGACCGACCCGGTGCGCATGTACATGCGTGAAATGGGTACTGTCGAGCTGCTGACCCGCGAAGGCGAGATCGAAATCGCCAAGCGTATCGAGGAAGGCATCCGTGAAGTCATGGGCGCTATCGCTCACTTCCCGGGTACTGTCGACTACATCCTTAGCGAATACGACCGCGTCACCACCGAAGGTGGCCGCCTGTCCGACGTTCTCAGTGGTTACATCGACCCTGATGACAATATCGCTGCACCGACCGAAGAAGTGCCGATTCCTGGCGCCAAGGCCGCTGCTGCGAAGGAAGAGGCAGACGACGAGGAAGAGGAAAAGGACGGCGATGACGAAGAGGAAGAGGCCGAAAGCGGTCCCGATCCGGTCATTGCTGCCCAGCGTTTCGGCGCGGTTTCCGACCAGCTCGTCATCACCCTCAAGGCGCTGAAAAAGCACGGCCGTACCCATGCCGAAAGCATCGGTGCCATGCAGGCCCTGGCTGATCTGTTCATGCCGATCAAGCTGGTGCCCAAGCAGTTCGAAGTGCTCGTCGAGCGCGTTCGTGGTGCCCTGGATCGCCTGCGTCAGCAAGAGCGCGCGATCATGCAACTGTGTGTTCGTGACGCTCGCATGCCGCGTGCCGACTTCCTGCGCCTGTTCCCAGGCAACGAAGTCGACCAGACCTGGAGCGGTGACCTGTCCAAGCGCAGCACCAAGTGGGCCGCCGCGCTGGGCGAGAAGAACGACGCGATCGTTGCCTGCCAGCAGAAGCTGGTCGACCTTGAAACCGAGACTGGCCTGACCGTCGCCGAGATCAAGGAAATCAACCGTCGCATGTCGATCGGCGAGGCCAAGGCCCGTCGCGCGAAAAAGGAAATGGTCGAGGCCAACCTGCGTCTGGTGATCTCGATCGCCAAGAAGTACACCAACCGTGGTCTGCAGTTCCTCGATCTGATCCAGGAAGGCAACATCGGCTTGATGAAGGCGGTGGACAAGTTCGAATACCGTCGCGGCTACAAGTTCTCGACCTACGCCACCTGGTGGATTCGCCAGGCGATCACCCGCTCGATCGCCGACCAGGCGCGCACCATCCGTATCCCGGTGCACATGATCGAGACGATCAACAAGCTCAACCGTATTTCCCGCCAGATGTTGCAGGAAATGGGTCGCGAACCGACCCCGGAAGAGCTCGGTGAGCGCATGGAGATGCCTGAGGACAAGATCCGCAAGGTGCTCAAAATCGCCAAAGAGCCAATCTCCATGGAGACGCCGATTGGTGATGATGAAGATTCGCACCTGGGCGACTTCATCGAGGACTCGACCATGCAGTCCCCGATCGATGTAGCCACGGTCGAAAGCCTCAAGGAAGCCACCCGTGACGTGCTCGGCGGCCTGACCGCACGCGAAGCCAAAGTGCTGCGCATGCGTTTCGGTATCGACATGAACACCGACCACACCCTCGAAGAGGTCGGCAAACAGTTCGACGTGACCCGTGAGCGGATCCGTCAGATTGAAGCCAAGGCGCTGCGCAAGCTGCGCCATCCGACCCGAAGCGAGCACCTGCGCTCCTTCCTCGACGAGTGATGACGAACCCCGGCCCAGGCCGGGGTTTTTCTTGGGCGCAACACTGCAAGCGCGATCAAACTTAAATCACCTCCCCCGCCACTGCCCGCACGATGCCCGTCTACACTCGAATTCAGACCATCTGACCGAGAGGCAGCCATGCCGATAATGCCGGCCATTCTGTTGCTGATCCTGTCCATTTGGAGCGCAACGGCCGGCGCCCTTACCCTGACCGACGAAGAGAAAGCCTGGCTCAGCGAACACCCACAGCTGCGGCTGGGTGTCGACGCTTCCTGGCCCCCGTTCGAGTTCCGCGATCAGGAGGGCCGCTACCAGGGATTGGCCGCCGATTACATCGCCCTGATCCAGGAGCGCCTGGGTGTGACGCTCAAGCCGATCGAGCCCACCAATTGGAGTCGGGTCCTGGAACAGGCGCGGCATAACCAGCTCGACCTGCTGCCCGGCATCATGTCGACTCCGGAACGGCAGAATTACCTATCGTTCACCCGCCCGTACCTGGACTTCCCGATTGTCATCCTCGCCCATGAGGGCGGCCCGCAACCGCGCACCCTCAAGGACCTGTACGGCCTGAAAATCGCCGTGGTGCAAGACTACGCCCCCCACGAACTACTGCGCACTCACCACCCCGACCTCAACCTGGTGGCCCTGCCCAATGTCAGCTCGGCTCTGCAAGCGCTAGCCACTGATGAAGTCGACGCGGTGGTCGGTGATCTCGCTTCAAGTATCTGGAGCTTGCGCCAGCTCAAACTCGATGGTCTGTACGTCAGCGGCGAAACGCCCTATCGCTATCAACTGGCCATGGCTGTGCCACGCGAGAACAAGCAATTGGTCGGCATTCTGGACAAGGTCCTGGCCGACATGAGCAGTGCGGAAATCAGCCACATCCAGCAGCGCTGGGTAGGTAACGTGGTCGACCAGAGAAGCTTCTGGCACGACATGCTCCTGTATGGCCTGCCGGGCGTACTGCTGCTGGTAGCGATCCTCGCTGCGATGATCCGTGTCAACCGCCGCCTGAGCTCGGAAATTTCGCGGCGCATCGCCCTGGAGCAAGAACTGCGCAGCAGCGAGTACCACTACCGCAGCCTGGTGGAGAGCCTGTCGGCGATCGCCTGGGAGGCAGATGCCAACGACTTCACGTACAGCTATGTTTCTCCGCATGCCGAAGACCTACTCGGTTTTGCCACCAATGAGTGGCTCAAGCCTGGCTTCTGGCGCAGCATCCTGCACCCTGAGGACGCGCTATGGGCGCAGGCCTACTGCGAAAGCGAGACCGCAGCGGGACGCGATCACAGCCTCGATTACCGGGTGATCCGCGCCGATGGCCATACCCTGTGGGTGCGCAACATCGTCAGCATGATCGAACACGGCCACCGACCGCTGATGCGCGGCTTGATGATCGACATCAGCGAGGCCAAACACACCGAAGATGCCCTGCGCCTGTCGGAGCAGAAGTTCGCTTCGGTATTCCAGCAATGCCCCGACATCCTACTGATCGCCAGGCACAGCGACGGCTGCCTGCTTGAGGTCAATGAGGCCTTCGAGGAGCAAATCGGCTTGAGCCCCAGCGAAGTCGTCGGCCGCACAGCGACCGAGCTTGGCTTGTGGGGCGTCAGTGGCAGCGGTCCGGCCTTGCTTGAACGCCTGCATCGCGGCGGCATTCGCAACCTGGAAATGAGTTTCCGCCGAAGCAACGGCCAATTATTCACCGGCCTGACCTCGGCCGAGACCTTTGATTTGGACGGCATTCCCGCCCTGGTGGTGGCGGTGCGCGATATCAGCCAGTTGAAAGAGACCCAGCAACAGCTGCAAACCTCCGAAGAAAAATTTGCCAAAGCCTTCCACGCCTCGCCGGACGGTCTTTTGCTGTCGCGCCAGAGCGATGGCCTGCTGATCGAGGTCAACGAAGGCTTCTGCCGCCTGACCGGCTACGACCTCAACCCAACCATTGACCAAACCTCGCTGGACCTGGGCATCTGGGTCGACCTCAACGAGCGCAAGCGCATGGTCGACCAGCTCCAGCGTGATGGCTTCGTACGCGACTTCAGCTGCCATATCCGCCGCAGCGACGGACAGATCCGCCTGTGCGAGCTGTCTGCGCGGCCCCTGCCGATTGGCGGCATCGACTGCATGCTGACCATCGCCCGCGACATCACCGAACGCCACCTGATGCAGGAGAAACTGCAGCTTGCAGCCACGGTGTTCGAGAACACCGCAGAAGGCGTGTTGATCACCGATACCGACCAGCGCATCAGCGCGGTCAACCGCGCCTTCAGCGAAATTACCGGCTACAGCGAGATCGAAGCCCTGGGCCAGACACCCCGCCTGCTTGCCTCAGGCCAGCACGACAGCGCGTTCTACGCGGCGATGTGGCACCAGCTGACAGCTGAAGGCCATTGGCAAGGCGAGATCCAGAACAAGCGCAAGAACAGCGAGCTCTACCCCAGCTGGCTGACCATCAGCGCGGTACGCAATAGCGACAGGGAAATAACCCATTTCGTTGCCGTCTTTGCCGATATCTCCAGCCTCAAGCACGCTCAAGCCAAGCTCGACTACCAAGCCCACCACGACCCACTGACCGGCCTGCCCAACCGCGCCTTGTTCGAAAACCGCTTGCAGGCCGCCCTCACCTGCGCGCAGATCTCCAACCGCCAGGGGGCGGTGCTGTTCCTCGACCTGGACCGCTTCAAGCACATCAACGACAGCCTCGGTCACCCGGTTGGCGATCTGCTGCTCAAAGGCATTGCCCAGCGCCTCAAGGAACAAGTACGCGATGTCGACACCGTGGCCCGCCTGGGCGGCGACGAGTTCATCATTCTTCTACCTGGCCTGCACAAGCCCAGTGACGCCAGCAGCATTGCCAACAAGTTGCTGGCCTGCTTCCACGCCCCCTTCCAGGCCGGCGAACATGAGTTTTTCACCAGCGCCAGCATCGGCATCAGCCTCTATCCGCAAGATGGCAGCGACGTCGCCAGCCTGATCCGCAATGCCGATGCCGCCATGTACCGCTCCAAAGCCAAAGGCCGCAACCGGGTCGAAGCCTACACCCGCGATCTCACCGCCCAGGCCAGTGAACGCATTGCCCTGGAGCACGAACTGCGCCGGGCCATCGAACGCAACGAGCTCAGCCTGTATTACCAACCCAAGTTCAGCCTCAAGACCCAGAACCTGGTCGGTGCCGAAGCGCTGATCCGCTGGAGCCACCCGACCCTGGGCGAAGTCCCGCCCGAGCACTTCATTCACCTGGCCGAAGAGAATGGCACCATCCTCCAGCTTGGCGACTGGGTGCTGGAACAAGCCTGCCGGCAAATGCACGACTGGAAGACCACCTACCAGCCCTTCGGCCCCCTGTCGATCAACCTGGCCGGTGCGCAGTTGCGTCAGCCAAACCTGGCCAAGCGCATTGAAAGCCTGCTCAAGACCTATCAGCTGCAAGCGGGAGACTTGCAGCTGGAAATCACCGAAAACTTCATCATGAGCCAGGCCGAAGAAGCCCTGAGCGTACTGCATCAGCTCAAGCAGCTGGGTGTGCAATTGGCAATCGACGACTTCGGTACCGGCTACTCCTCGCTCAGTTACCTCAAGCGCTTGCCCCTGGATATCCTCAAGATCGACCAATCGTTCATCCGCGGCCTGCCGGAAGATCCCCACGACGCCGCAATCGCCCGAGCCATCATCGCCCTGGGGCGCAGCATGCAGCTGACCATCATTGCCGAAGGCGTGGAAAACCAAGCCCAGCAGTACTTCCTTGCAGCCGAAGGTTGCGAGCAAATCCAGGGCTACATCGTCAGCCTGCCGCTACCGCCAGAGAAGTTCGCAGAGACCTTTCTTCGTATAGCACTATCGGATCTTTCGGATGGCACCCATTCAAATCCCTCGCTATAATCCCGGCACCTTCTGGGGCCTATAGCTCAGTTGGTTAGAGCAGAGGACTCATAATCCTTTGGTCCACGGTTCGAGTCCGTGTGGGCCCACCAAACAAACGACAAAGCCGCGCAAATGCGCGGCTTTGTCGTTTGTTGCGATCAATCAATCTCCTCACAAGCGCCCATTGATCCTTCACTGATGGACGATGAGCCGAATAACGCACACAATCGGCTCACATAATGAGCCGATTAGTATAGGTAATCGGCTCACCTAGCAGGAGCTGCCTGATGACCCTACCTTTCTGGATATGGCAACACGCCAACTGGCCACACTTCCACTGGCAAGCCGCGTCTTTGGCTCCGCTCCTGCGCGCCTGCTCCAACGCTCAAGGTCGTTTGGTTGGGATGGCTGGTGTAGTGGATAGCGATACTCAAGCCCAAAACACCCTCGATGCACTCCTGCAGAACATCGTCACCAGTTCGGCGATCGAAGGTGAGCAGCTTAATGTGGAATCTGTTCGCTCGTCCCTGGCGCGGAGGCTGGGGCTGGATGTACAAGGTCGCAGCAGCGTGCGCAGTGATGGCTTGGCTGAACTCATGCTTGACGCCACCCAAGAACATGCCAAACCGCTAACGCTGGAGCGGCTTTTGTATTGGCATCAACTGCTGTTTCCCGCCAATGCGCATGGCCTATCGACCCCGATTCGGATTGGTCGTTTGCGCGGCGATGAACCTATGCAAGTTGTGTCCGGTCGCATCGACCGCCCCAAGGTGCACTTCGAGGCGCCCCCTCGCCAGGGACTGGAAGCACAGCTGTTGGCCTTCCTGACCTGGTTTGCAGAAAGCGCACAAGACCCTGGCCTCGACCCGCTTATACGTGCAGGTATTGCTCACTTCTGGTTCGTCACGCTTCACCCTTTCGATGACGGCAATGGTCGCCTTACTCGCGCCATTACCGACTTGGCATTGGCCCAGGCGGAGCAGCAGGCTATTCGTTTTTACGCCATGTCAGCGAGCATCCTGGAAGACCGTCGCGGCTATTACGAGGTACTGGAAAACAGCCAAAAAGATGGGCTCGATATTACGCCGTGGCTGACTTGGTTCCTGCAAACATTGCTGCGCAGCCTAGAGCAGGCCCTGGCACGGATAGATCGAGTACTTGGCAAAGCGCGGTTCTGGCAACAGCATCGCCAGCAAGTGCTTTCCAGCGAACAGATCAAAGTGCTCAACCGCATGCTCGATGGCGATCTGTTCAACGAACGAGGTGGCTTCGCGGGAGGTATCAACGCTGGCCAGTACCAAGCTGTCGCCAAAGTCTCAAAGGCCACCGCTACCCGTCATTTAAGCGACCTCCTGGAAAAGGGCTACATCGTCCGCCTGCCCAGTGGCGGACGCAGCACTCGCTATCAAATCAAGTGGCCTGAGCGAGCCACTCCAAACGGCAAGACTGATTAAACATGGCTGCCATTTGAGTGCCTGATACCCCCTCAAAGATCGCGCAACAACAGCGTCTTGCCAAAGTTACGCAGTGCCTGGCTGTACTGCCGGCGCCAGTTATCCCGCCAATACGCCGCATCGGGGTATTGGCCATCCAGACAGCGCACCGCAATGATGTCGCTGGAGGCGATTTCTTCAGGTTGCTGCTGGCTGAGCATGGGGAAGGCCATATAGGCTTTGAAGCGTTTGGACAGCACGCGGTCGATAGCGACGTTATTGAACGGCGCCTCTTCAAGCAGACGCTCGCAGCCACGGGCAGAGAGGATATAGGCGTGGGTGCCCCTGGCGCGTACGCGGGCGATGCCGCGGGTCCAGGTTAGCCAGACCTTGCCCAGGTTGGCGCCGAGGTAGAACAGCTCAGGGTCGCGGCGCTGGAAAAACTTGTTGATCTGCTCGATCTGGATCGGGTCGAAGTTGAGCAGGGTGGCGTCATCTTCAAGAATCAGGATGCGCCGGTAGCCGCGGTCGAGCGCCGCTCTGGCGCATTTCATGTGAGAGTCGAAACAGCCGCGCTCGGGACTGTATTGGTCGCGATCCACCAGCATGAACTCGATATCTAGCCCACTGGCAGCAAACTCGCGTTGCAATAACTCGCGACGGTCGCTGCGTTCCTTGAGGCTGATGCAGAAAACGCCGTCGATCTGCAGACGGCTCAGGTCCTTGTGTTTGGTCATCCCTTCCATCTCTCGAACAGGTGAATCTTTGCCGACGCTAAAGCGCCTCGGGCCACGATTTGCTCCAGTCGACCTGCTCACTGTATTGCTTAACTTCAGGCCTGCCGGCGTCGTTTTATTCCTTCTGTGACGCCTGCAACATTGCGACGACTTCCCTGGCAAAGACCTGTGTGGCAAACAGGCCTACCTTCTGAGCTTAGACCTGAAAGCAACTTTTCTCGTTGGATAGGCCAACTCATGCGGTATAAGCGCGGTTCAACCGCCTTGCTCTAGGTGCGAAGGGCTGACTAGTCTATGGCCTTCTGAACAGAGAGCCGTCATGCCAGACTCCCGCCAAATCGCCCTCGATGAAATCGACCGCCAGCTAATCGCGTTACTGCAAATCAACGCCCGTGAAAGCGTCGCCACCCTCGCTCGCCACCTGGGCATTGCCCGCACCACGGTCAATTCGCGCCTGGCGCGACTGGAGAAGAGCAAGGTTATAACCGGTTATGGCGTGCGCTTGGGCCAGCGCCTGATAGGCGGTGGTCTGCAAGCCTATGTCGGGATCAAGGTGCAGCCGCGTTCGGGCAAGGATGTGGTGCGGCGCATGAGCGCCATGGGCCAGGTGCAACAGCTGTGCGCGGTGAGCGGTGAGTTCGACTATGTGGCGTGGCTGCACAGCGATTCTCCCGAGCAACTGGACCAACTGCTCGATCAGATCGGCAGCCTTGAGGGGGTGGAGAAAACCACCACCTCGATCATCCTCAGCAGCAAAGTGGACCGCGGGCAGCCGGGCTGACTACTTGCGCCTGGGCATCAACGCTCCATCGCGTCGAGCACCGCGTCAGTCAGGGCTTTGATCGCCTCGGCCGAATGATGGATCGTCCAGATCAGGCCGCTGTGTGATTCCGAAGCATGGTGTTGGGCGTAATCATCGGCGATCTGGCGGATACCGTTGGCCAACAGACTGGCGTGGACCAAGGCGTCAGCGGCGTCGATACCCGAGCTTACGTGGAACACTGGCGGATGGCTGGATTCGCAGGTGCTGAAAGGTTGTTCGGTGGTCGGGTTGAGTTTGAGGGGTGGGTCGGGAACGATCTTTTTCACAGGGTTAGCCTCCATAGCCGATTCAAGGAGACCACTACCCATCCCTTCTCACGGAAATGGGTGGCAGCCGTACACGGGGTGAGAACCGGCGTTCGTAGAGGCCAATGACTCCGGCCAGGCAAAGCCTGCCCATGCACAGCTGCCATAACAGCATGCCTCTACGAATAACCGACGGGTTCTCACGCCCGATCACCGATCTGCGGCGATCCCGTGAAGTTAGCGATGAACTATTTCCCGCGCAGCCAGACCGAGGTGATAGCGCGCGTAGGATACGTCCTGAATTTTTTGCGGTCTGTAAGACGCTTCCTAGGTGAGTGCGTTTCACCACTAGACACCGCTGGGCGACAGGAAATTTTTCGAAGCCATTTTGCCGTTACGCGTGCCACCTATGCACGCGAGCAGGTAGCAATGCGAATCGCAAAAGAGAAGGTGTAATCCAAAGGTAAACCCTCCCAATCAAGACCCTCATCCGCATTCGTCATTAAAACCAAATTTAAGTCAAAATGACGACTAATCGATCATATCGACATCATGTTGAGTCTTAATTACGAACTACCTCCCCTCTAAAATCACCTCCAGGCATTTCCTATACTCAGGCTCCGCCCCTCGCGCAGCCCCTGGCAAGGTCATTACATGAACAACAACAATCGCCACCCCGCCGACGGTAAAAAACCGATCACCATCTTCGGCCCGGACTTTCCTTTTGCCTTCGATGATTGGCTGGAACACCCGGCTGGCCTGGGTAGCATCCCGGCCGCGCGTCATGGTGAAGAAGTGGCGATCGTGGGCGCCGGCATCGCCGGGCTGGTGGCGGCCTACGAGCTGATGAAGCTGGGCCTCAAACCGGTGGTCTATGAGGCGTCGAAGATGGGTGGGCGGCTGCGCTCGCAGGCCTTCAACGGCACCGACGGGATCATCGCCGAGTTGGGCGGAATGCGCTTTCCGGTGTCATCCACGGCGTTCTACCACTACGTCGACAAGCTGGGCCTGGAAACCAAACCCTTCCCCAACCCGCTCACCCCTGCCTCGCGTAGCACCGTGATCGATCTGGAAGGCCAGACCTACTACGCGGAAAAAGCCGCCGACTTGCCGGCCCTGTTCCAGGAAGTTGCCGATGCCTGGGCCGATGCCCTGGAAAGCGGTGCGCGCTTTGGTGACATCCAGCAGGCTATCCGTGACCGCGACGTGCCTCGCTTGAAAGAACTGTGGAACACCCTGGTGCCGCTGTGGGACGACCGCACTTTCTACGACTTCGTCGCCACCTCCAAAGCCTTCGCCAAACTGAGTTTCCAGCACCGCGAAGTGTTCGGCCAGGTGGGCTTCGGCACTGGTGGTTGGGACTCGGACTTCCCCAATTCGATGCTGGAAATCTTCCGTGTGGTGATGACCAACTGCGACGACCACCAACACCTGGTGGTCGGCGGCGTCGAGCAAGTGCCGCAGGGCATCTGGCGCCATGTGCCGGAGCGGTGTGCGCACTGGCCCGAAGGCACCAGCCTGAGCTCGCTGCACGGCGGTGCTCCGCGCACCGGCGTCAAGCGCATTGCCCGCGCCAGCGACGGCCGCCTGGCAGTCACCGACAACTGGGGCGACTGCCGCCATTACGCGGCGGTGCTGACGACCTGCCAGAGCTGGCTGCTGACCACCCAGATCGACTGTGAAGAGTCGTTGTTCTCGCAGAAGATGTGGATGGCCCTGGACCGCACCCGCTACATGCAGTCGTCGAAAACCTTCGTCATGGTCGACCGGCCGTTCTGGAAAGACAAAGACCCAGAAACCGGTCGCGACCTGATGAGCATGACCCTCACCGACCGGCTGACCCGTGGTACCTACCTGTTCGATAACGGCGACGATAAACCAGGGGTGATCTGCCTATCCTATGCGTGGATGAGCGATGCGCTGAAGATGCTCCCGCACCCGGTGGAAAAACGCGTACAGCTGGCACTCGATGCATTGAAAAAGATCTACCCGAAAACCGATATCGCCGGGCATATCATCGGCGATCCGATCACCATTTCCTGGGAAGCCGACCCGCACTTCCTCGGTGCGTTCAAAGGCGCGCTGCCAGGCCACTACCGCTACAACCAGCGGATGTACGCGCACTTCATGCAGGCGCAGATGCCCGTCGAGCAGCGCGGTATTTTCATTGCCGGCGACGACGTGTCGTGGACCCCGGCCTGGGTGGAAGGCGCGGTGCAGACCTCGCTCAATGCCGTGTGGGGTATCATGAATCACTTTGGTGGCAAGACCCACGCGGACAACCCCGGCCCTGGCGACGTGTTCGATGAAATCGGGCCGATCGCCCTGGCCGACTGAGACAAGGAGGCAGCATGCGCATCGCCCTGTTCCAGGGGCCACCCAGACCACTGGACGTGCCCGGCAACCTGCAGCGCCTGCAACACCAGGCGCAACTGGCAGCAGCTCGCGGCGCGCAGTTGCTGGTGTGCCCGGAGATGTACCTGACCGGCTACAACATCGGCAGCGAGCACGTCGAACGCCTGGCGGAGGCCGATGACGGCCCATCAGCCATGGCCGTGGTCGAGATCGCCCAGGCCCATCGCATCGCCATCGCCTATGGCTACCCAGAGCGCGGCGAAGACGGCGCGGTCTACAACAGCGTGCAGTTGATCAACGCCCATGGCAGCAGCCTGTGCAACTACCGCAAGACTCATCTGTTCGGTGAGCTGGATCGGGCCATGTTCAGCCCCGGTGCGGATCATTTTCCGGTGGTCGAGCTCGACGGCTGGAAGGTCGGCATGCTGATCTGCTACGACATCGAGTTTCCGGAGAATGCCCGGCGCTTGGCGCTCGATGGCGCCGAATTGATCCTGGTGCCGACAGCCAACATGACGCCTTACGATTTCGTCTGCCAGGTGACCGTGCGTTCGCGTGCGCAGGAGAACCAGTGCTATCTGGTCTACGCCAACTACTGCGGTGCCGAGGATGAAATCCACTACTGTGGACAGAGCAGCATCATTGGCCCCGATGGCAGCCTGCTGGCGATGGCCGGGCGCGATGAGTGCCAGCTGCTGGCAGAGCTGGAGCGCGAGCGAGTGGTGCAGGGGCGCGAGGCGTTTCCCTACCTGGCCGATCTGCGTCGGGAGTTGCATCTGCCTCGACAGGGCTGAAGGGAAACCACCCTGCCCATCGCAGGCTGCGCCAGCTCCCGCAGGGCCTCGCTCCCGGCCCTCTGCTGATCAATGACGTGGATATGCGCTAGCATGATGCTTCGCCACCGGAGCCCGCATGCCTGACGCCACCCGCCACCTGACCCTCACCAACGGCCTGCAGCTGACCCTGCGCCACGCCCCGCGCCTCAAGCGTGCGGCCGCTGCGGTGCGGGTGCATGCGGGCAGCCATGACGCACCTTCACGATGGCCTGGTTTGGCGCACTTTCTCGAACACTTGTTCTTTCTCGGCACCGCCCGCTTTGCGCTGCAAGACGGCCTGATGCGCTACGTCCAGCGTGTCAGCGGCCAGGTCAACGCCAGTACCCGCGAGCGCACCACCGACTTCTTCTTCGAGGTGCCGCCCGCTGCACTGTCTGGCGGCCTGGAGCGTCTGTGCCAGATGCTGGCCGAGCCCGACCTGAGCATCGAGCGCCAGCGCCGTGAGCGCGAAGTGATCCATGCCGAGTTCATTGCCTGGTCACGCAACCCTGAAGCTCAGCAGCAATTCGCCCTGCTCCAGGCAGTGTCTGCGCAGCATCCCCTGAGTGGTTTCCACGCAGGCAACCGGCATAGCCTGGCCTTGCAGGATCCGGCCTTTCAGCAGGCGCTCAGCAATTTTCACGCGACCTTCTATCAGGCTGGCCAGATTGTCTTGAGCCTGAGCGGCCCGCAGCCGCTGGATGAGCTGGAAGCGCTCGGCCGCCAGTTCGGCAGCCTGTTTGCCAGCGGCCAGCGGGTCGCCCAAGCCCTGCCGCCACCCTTGCTCAATGGGCCACTGCGACAGCCGCCTGCCAGCGCCGGTCAAATGGATCTGCTGTTTGCTCACCAGAATCTACCTGCGGGCGCGGAACCCGCAGTTGAGCTATTACTCGCCTGCCTGAGCGATAGTCGGGAGGGCGGCTGGCTAGCGCAGCTGCGTAAGCGCGGCTGGTTACAGGCATGCAAAGTCGACACCCTGCACGCCTTCGCCGGTCAATTGCTCTGGCATGTGCGTCTGCACCTAAGCGAGGACGCGGATCAAGATGAGGTGCGAGCCTTACTCAATGGCTGGTTGAAGTTCATCCGCGAAGCAGACACGCAGCCATTGAATGAAGCATTCGCTCACTTGCAACGCAGCCGAGAACAAGCCGCCGGTGCCCTGGAACTGGCACGCCGAGACAGTACCGGCCGCGCTTTCCAGGCACTCGATGGGCAAGGCCTGAAAGCCTTCGCCGCTCTACTGGATAGCCTGCCCCTGCACAGCCACGGAGACTGGCATGTGCCGGGCGCCGATCCACTCCTGCAAGACGAACTTCCTGCCGCCAGGGCGCCACTGCCTGAAGGCCTGAGCGTCAGTGATAGCTTGCCAAGCGATTGCCAATTCGCAGCGCTGTACCTGCGCTGGCAGATCGTCTCGCCGTTGCGAACACGCCTGCATGCAGTACTCGAACACGCTTTACGGCCTTTGACGCAACGCGCCGAGCACGCATCTGTGCAGCTGGATTTCAGCGTCAGTCAACGCTACTGGCAACTGCGCTGCGCCGGGCTGCCAGCGGCGGTGATTCGAACCGTTGGCGAGGCGTTGCAGGTGTTGCACCGCCCACCTCAAAGCAGCTGGCAAGCGCCAGCCCCGGATGAACCCGCCTTGATACCGATCAGGGCCCTGCTCAAGCGACTGCCTGATGCCTTGACGCTAGCGCAGCCGGAGCCGATTCCCGCCTGTGCGGCGAATCAGGCCATGCTCGACCAGATTTGGCATTCGGCGCAGTGGCAGGGTTTGGCAGTAGGGTTTGGCGCTGCTGAGCAGGCGGCCTTGGGCGCGGTGTTGCAACACACATCCTGGGGCCGCCCTGCGTCCGCACCTACCGGAGGCGAGCGTGGCCGGCGCTGGGTGCCGGTCGAGGTTGCCGGGAGTGAGCACGCACTGCTGCTGTTCTGCCCGTTGCCCGCTGCCTTGCAAGGTGCTGGCCGACTGCTTGCGCAATTGCTACAAGGCCCGGTGTACCAGCGCCTGCGCGTCGAACTGCAGCTGGGTTATGCCGTATTCAGTGCCTTTCGTCAGTTCGATGGGGTCGGCGGGCTGCTGTTCGGTGTGCAATCGCCCCACGCCACGCCAACGCAGATACTCGAGCACCTGCTAGCGCTGCTGAATCAAGAGGTGATGCTCGATGGCCCTGCGCAACAGGCACTGGCCGACAGTTTCGCAGAAACTGCCATGCCCAACGCTGATGTCGCGCACTGGGCATGGCAGACATATCTGGCGACAGAAGCGCCCGACCTTTGTGCAATCCGCAGGTCTATTCTCAGCACCACTCAAGCGCAACTGGATGAGTTGCGCCAAGCGCTGCTTGCGGCCGATCACGGCTGGTTGTGCTTGGCCAACGCTGCGGCGCCAAGCGCACAGTGGGATTAACGACAGGCCGATTGTTACCTAAGCCGCAAGGGCGCTTTTCAAAGAATTAACCTTTCGGTACAAATTTTTCTTGTAAGATAGCGCAATCCCAGCCAATGGAACCTCCTGCGCAAGGCGGCACCAAATAAGTAGCTGACAACCCCCCAGACCCATCCGGAAGGAGTAATCCCATGTGGACCAAACCTGCTTACACTGACCTGCGTATCGGCTTCGAAGTGACCATGTACTTCGCCAACCGCTAAGCCCTGCTTGCGGTTCGACGCCTCGGTCCGCCGGGGCGTTCGCGTTTTTTCACTACAGGTTTTTCCGCTAGTTCGGATAGAGAGCAGCCATGTACATCCAGATTCTCGGCTCCGCCGCCGGTGGCGGATTCCCCCAGTGGAACTGCAACTGCGTCAACTGCAAGGGTTTTCGTGACGGCTCGCTGCGTGCCACGGCGCGCACCCAGTCATCGATTGCCCTGTCCGATGACGGCGAGCACTGGATCCTGTGCAACGCCTCGCCGGACATCCGCGCCCAGCTGCAAGCCTTCGCCCCGATGCAACCGGCGCGCGCCCTGCGCGACACCGGGATCAACGCGATCGTCCTGCTCGACAGCCAGATCGACCACACCACTGGCCTGCTCAGCCTGCGCGAAGGTTGCCCGCATCAAGTCTGGTGCACCGACATGGTCCACCAGGACCTGACCACCGGCTTCCCGCTGTTCAACATGCTCAGCCACTGGAACGGCGGCCTGGTGTGGAACCGCATCGAGCTCGAAGGCAGCTTCGTCATCGACGCCTGCCCCAACCTCACGTTCACCCCGTTCCCGCTGCGCAGCGCCGCCCCGCCCTACTCGCCGCATCGCTTCGACCCGCACCCCGGCGACAACCTCGGCCTGCTGGTCGAAGACCGGCGCACCGGCGGCAAGCTGTTCTACGCCCCGGGGCTGGGACAGGTCGACGCCAAGCTGCTGGAGATGATGCACGGCGCCGACTGCCTGCTGGTCGACGGCACGCTGTGGGAGGATGATGAAATGCAGCGCCGCGGTGTCGGCACGCGCACCGGTCGCGAGATGGGCCACCTGGCGCAAAACGGCCCCGGCGGCATGCTCCAGGTGCTCGATGGCTTCGCCCGCCAGCGCAAGGTACTTATCCACATCAACAACACCAACCCGATTCTCGATGAAGACTCGCCCGAGCGGGCCGAGGTGGTCCGCCGGGGCGTTGAAGTCGCCTTCGACGGCATGAGCATCGAGCTGTAGGAGGCCCTGATGAGCGACGCAACGCCGATGTCCCCTGCCGAGTTCGAGCAGGCCCTGCGCGCCAAGGGCGCCTACTACCACATTCATCACCCCTATCACGTGGCGATGTATGAAGGCCGCGCCAGCCGCGAGCAGATCCAGGGTTGGGTGGCCAACCGCTTCTACTACCAGGTCAACATCCCGATGAAGGATGCGGCGATCCTGGCCAACTGCCCAGACCGCGAAGTACGCCGCGAGTGGATCCAGCGCCTGCTCGACCACGACGGCGCTCCAGGTGAAGACGGTGGCATCGAGGCCTGGCTGCGACTAGGTCAGGCGGTCGGGCTCGACCCAGATCAGTTGCGCTCCCAGGAGCTGGTGCTGCCGGGCGTGCGCTTCGCGGTCGACGCCTATGTCAACTTTGCCCGCCGCGCCAGCTGGCAGGAAGCGGCCAGCAGTTCGCTGACCGAGCTGTTCGCCCCGCAGATCCACCAGTCACGCCTGGACAGCTGGCCACAGCACTACCCGTGGATCGATCCTGCCGGCTATGAGTACTTCCGCACACGCCTGGGCCAGGCGCGCCGCGATGTCGAGCACGGCTTGGCGATCACCTTGCAGCACTACACCACCCGCGAAGGTCAGGACCGCATGCTGGAGATCCTGCAGTTCAAACTGGATATCCTCTGGAGCATGCTCGATGCCATGAGCATGGCCTACGAACTGCACCGTCCGCCTTATCACTCCGTCACCCGCGAGCGGGTCTGGCACAAGGGGATTGCCCTATGAGCTTCAATCGCCAACTGGTTCCCAACTGGCGCCCTGGCTATCGTTATCAATACGAGCCGGCGCAAAAAGGCCATGTCCTGCTATACCCCGAGGGCATGATCAAGCTCAACGAAAGCGCCGCGCTGATCGGCGGGCTGATCGATGGCCAGCGGGATGTGGCGGCGATCATCGCCGAGCTTTCGCAGCAGTTCCCCGACGTGCCCGAAGTCGCCGATGACATCGAGCAGTTCATGGAGGTGGCCCGTGCCGAACACTGGATCGTCCTCGCCTGAGGTGCCGGCGAAACCGCCCGTCGGCCTGCCGCTGTGGCTGCTGGCCGAGCTGACCTACCGCTGCCCGCTGCAATGCCCGTACTGCTCCAACCCCCTGGACTTCGCTGCCCAGGGCCAGGAGCTGAGCACCGAGCAGTGGTTCAAGGTGATGGCCGAGGCGCGCGAAATGGGCGCCGCTCAGTTGGGCTTTTCCGGCGGTGAGCCGCTGGTGCGCCAGGATCTGGCCGAACTGATCGGCGAGGCGCGGCGCCTGGGCTACTACACCAACCTGATCACCTCTGGTATCGGCCTGACCGAGCAGCGCATCGCTGAATTCAAGCAAGCCGGGCTGGACCATATCCAGATCAGTTTCCAGGCCAGCGACGAACAGGTGAACAACCTGCTGGCCGGCTCGAAGAAGGCCTTCGCGCAAAAGCTGGAGATGGCCCGGGCAGTCAAAGCCCACGGCTACCCGATGGTGCTCAACTTCGTCACCCATCGGCATAACATCGACAAGATCGACCGCATCATCGAACTGTGCATTGCCCTGGAGGCCGACTTCGTCGAGCTCGCTACCTGCCAGTTCTACGGCTGGGCCCACCTCAACCGGGTTGGCCTGCTGCCCACTCGCGCGCAGCTGGAGCGGGCCGAGCGCATCACCAATCAATACCGCGACCAGCTCAAGGCTGCCGGCAACCCGTGCAAGCTGATCTTCGTCACCCCCGATTACTACGAAGAACGCCCCAAGGGCTGCATGAACGGCTGGGGGAGCATCTTCCTCACCGTCACCCCGGACGGCACCGCCCTGCCCTGTCACGGCGCGCGCCAGTTGCCGGTGCAATTCCCCAACGTGCGCGATCATGACCTCAGGCACATCTGGTACGACTCGTTCGGTTTCAACCGCTTTCGTGGCTACGACTGGATGCCCGAGCCGTGCCGCTCGTGCGATGAAAAGGAAAAGGACTTCGGCGGCTGCCGCTGCCAGGCCTTCATGCTCACAGGTGATGCCAGCAACGCCGACCCGGTGTGCGCCAAGTCGCCTGATCACGGCATCATCCTCAAGGCACGCGAAGACGCCGAGCACGCCCAATTGGCCATTGAAGAGCTGACTTTCCGCAATGAGCGCAACTCACGTGTCATCGTCCGCGGCTGACTTCAGCGCCGCCCAGGCCGTAGCGGCCGGTACCGACTTCGCTGACCTCAAGGTCGGCGCCGCCGGCTTGTTCTGGAACGAGTTTCGCCCCGCCGATGGTGCATGCCGGCTGTGGCACTGGCGCAATCGACAGGCTCACTGCCTGACTCCGGATGGTTTCAGCGTGCGCAGCCGGGTCTACGAGTATGGCGGCGGCAGCTTCTGCCTGGGTGGCGATGGGCTGGTGTTCGTCAACGAGGCCGATCAACAGGTCTACACCCAGGCGCTCGATGGCTCAGCGCCCAGAGCACTCACTCAAGCGGCGGACTGTCGCTATGGTGATGTGCTGTGGCGCGATGATCGCCTGCTGGCAGTCGAGGAGTTGCACGCGGCAAGCGTCGAGCATCGCCTGGTCAGCCTCGATGGAGAAGCGCGACACGTGCTGGCAGAGGGCGCCGACTTCTATGCCTCGCCGACCTTGAGCGACGATGGCCAGCGCCTGGCCTGGATTGAATGGGATCGCCCCGCCCAGCCTTGGACCCGCACCCGGCTAATGTGCCGTGAGCGCGATAGCCAGGGTGGCTGGGGTTCGACGCGTTGCGTAGCCGGTGATGGCGACCAGGACCTGTCACTGCAGCAACCGCGCTTCGATGGGCAAGGCCAGCTCTATTGCCTGTGTGATCGTAATGGTTTCTGGCAACCCTGGGCTGAGCTCGACGGCCAATGGCAAGCCTTGCCCGCCAAGGCTGCCGACCACGCTGCCGCGCCTTGGCAGCTGGGCGCCAGCACCTGGATAGCGCTCGGCCCTGAGGCCTACCTGGCCACCTGGTTCGAAGAAGGCTTCGGTCACCTTGGGTTGCGCACAGATGGCCATCAGGTACAGCGCTACGCCAGCGACTACACACGCTTTCGCAGCCTGGCGATGGATGAGAGTTACCTTTATGCCATCGCGGCATCGCCAATCAGTCCGCCTGCGGTCATCGCGATCGAGCGGGCTAGCCAACAGGTTCGCGTCCTCGCTGGCGGCGGTTTGCCGCTGCCTGCCGAACGGGTCAGCCGTCCTCAGCCACTGCGCTATCCCAGCGGCGATAGCCAGGCCCATGGCTTTTTCTATCCTGCCATGCGTGGCGAAGGCGCCGCGCCGTTGGTGCTGTTCATCCATGGCGGCCCGACTTCAGCGTGCTACCCCGTGCTGGATGCGCGCATCCAGTACTGGACCCAGCGCGGCTTTGCCGTGGCCGATCTCAACTATCGCGGTAGCAGTGGCTATGGGCGGGTGTATCGCCAGGCCCTGCACCTGCGCTGGGGCGAGATCGATGTGGAGGATGCCTGTGCGGCGGTGACTCACCTTGCAGGGCTAGGCCTGATCGATCCGCACAAGGCGTTCATTCGTGGCGGCAGCGCCGGCGGCTACACGACCCTGTGCGCCCTGGCCTTCCACGATGTATTCCGCGCCGGTGCCAGCCTGTACGGGGTCAGCGATCCGCTGGCATTGGGGCGGGCGACGCACAAGTTCGAAGGGGATTATCTGGACTGGCTGATTGGTGATCCTCAAATCGATGCCGAGCGCTACCGGCAACGCACGCCTTTGTTGCATGCCGATCAGATCAAGGCGCCGGTGATCTTCTTCCAGGGCGAGCTGGATGCGGTCGTGGTGCCCGCCCAGACCCGGGATATGTTGGCGGCGCTCAAGGCCAATGGGGTTGAGGCTGAAGGGCATTTTTATGCTGGGGAGCGGCACGGGTTCCGTAAGGCCGAGAACCTGGCGCATGCCTTGGAAGAGGAGTGGAAGTTTTATTGCCGGGTGTTGGGCTTGTAGGTTTTGCAGTGGCTGCACAGCCGCTCGCAGGCAAGCCAGCCCCTCCGGGAACCGCGCTGTGCCTGCGAAGTCACGCGTGCTGACTCAGCGCTTGGCGATGATGTACACCGCGTGCACGATGCCGGGAATGTAACCCAACAGGGTCAGCAAGATATTCAGCCAGAACGCCCCGGCAAACCCAACCTGAAGGAACACCCCCAGCGGCGGCAGAAGAATCGCGATGATGATGCGAATGAAGTCCATGCAGGTCTCTCCGTGAAAGGGTTTAAACAGAGACTAGCCGCCCTGCCCAGAGGTTCCACACACAATCGACAGGCAAAAAAACGCCCCGGGCCAAATGAAGCAGGCCAAGGGCGATGCGCAGGAACGCGAGACGGTTCGTTGAAATTCTGTATGTCCGGGTGGCCGGTCAGGCCGGCACCTCGCGGCGGTTATGCTGCTGCGCATGCAGGCGGGCGAAAGCCCGAGCCAGACGCAGCAGCATCTCGTCAATATTGCCTTTGCTCACGGTTAGCGCCGGAGAGAAGCGCACCACGTCCGCCTGCGGCGCATTGAGCAACAAGCCTTCGTGCAGCGCCGCCTCGACCAGCTCCTGAGCCAGGTCTTCTTGCAGCTGCAACGCCCACAGCAAGCCTTGCCCGCGTACCTCGCCCTGGCCATAACGGCCGGCCAGGCGGCTCAAGCCCTCGCGCAGGTGCCGGCCACTGTCCTGGACGTGCTCGAAGAACCCCGGTTCGAGCACCGTGCGCAATACCGCCAGGCCCGCGGCGCTCATCAGCGCATTGCCATGGTGGCTGCCTTCCAGCTCGCCAGGTTCGGCGCAGCAGGCAGTACCCCGGGCCAGCAAGGCCGCCAGCGGCACGCCGCCACCCAGGCCTTTGCCGAGGGTGATGATGTCGGCACGCACCTCGTAGGTTTGCTCGGCCAGCAAGGCGCCGCAACGGCCAATGCCGGTCTGCACTTCATCGAGGATCAGCAGGATGCCCAGCTCGCGGCACAGCTGTTCGACCCCCTTGAGGTACTCACGGGTGGCCGGGATGACCCCAGCCTCGCCCTGGATCGGCTCCAACATGATCGCCACGGTGCGCGAGTCGACGGCCGCATGCAGCGCTGCCAGGTCGTTGAACGGCACCTTGCTAAAGCCCGGCAGACCGGGTTCGCAGCGGTTGCAGGGCAGTGGGTCGGACGCCGACAGCGCGCCCAGACTGCGACCATGACAGCCCTGGCTGGCAGTGATGATGTGGTAGGCGCCGTTACGATGCAGCTGGCCCCACTTACGCGCCAGCTTGATCGCGCCCTCGCAAGCCTCGGCGCCACTGTTGAGCAGGTAGGCTTGATCGCTGCCGGTGCTCTGGCACAGGCGATTGACCAGTTCCAGCAAACCTCGGCTGTGAAAGCCCGCACCGGGATTGATCAACGCTTGGGCCTGGTTGCCCAGTGCCTTGACCAACACGCTAGGGCTATGGCCGAGGCTGTTGACCGCGCAGCCCTGGGTGAAATCCAGATAGGCATGGCCGTCGTCGTCCCACAGCCAGGAACCCTGCCCACGCACGAACACCTGCGGCGCGCGCTCGGCGCTCGGCATCAACCGCTCGCGAGACAGCGTTGCCGCCTGCGGCTCGATTGCCGCTGCACGCTTGGGCTCGGCAACGACAGCGGCCGAGCGGCGCAGGTTGAACAGGTTCATCAGGGCTCCAACTCATCACGCAAGATGGCGGTCAAGGTCCGGTCATTTGCCGGAAAGTATGATCAGGTCAAAAACTGATCTTTTAGCCTTGCCTATCAAAAGTGTTTTTCATCAGCGGTAACAATCGATCAAATGATCGCTGTGTAGCGCTTGAATACGGCGATAGACTAGGGGCTTAGCGGCCAAGCGGCCATTTCGTTTTTCCAGCTTTTTCGATAAGTGTTACTTATGGATTTTCGCCAACTGCGCTATTTCGTCGCGGTGTATGAGGAAGGCCACGTAGGCCGTGCCGCCGAACGCCTGTCGCTGTCGCAACCCGCCCTGTCGCAACAGATCCGCCAGCTGGAACACAGCCTCGACCTGAGCCTGTTCGAGCGCAGTAACAAGCGCCTGTTGCCGACCCTTGCCGCGCACACCCTGTACAACCATGCGCAGCCGCTGCTCGATGGCTTGCAGCGGGCGCATGAGGCCATGCGCAACTTCAAGGGCCAGTCGCTGCGCACCCTGGCCATCGGCGTGCTGCAGACCGTGCGGCCAAGCCTGGTGCCGCAGTTGCTGGAGCGGGTGCGCAAGGCCCAGCCGCATTTGGTCGTGCAGATCTATGAACTGTCGGGGCTGGAGATCGAACGGCGCTTGCTCAATGGCAACCTGGATATCGGCATCAGCTACCTGCCACCACGGCAGCCAGGCTTGCATGGCTTGATGCTGTACGAAGATGAGCTGCAGCTGGTCATTCCCAATACCCATCCCTTGAAAGACTTCAAGAAGGTCTCGATCAGACAAGCCGCCGAATTGCCCATGTTGATGCTGGGCGAGGAGTTTCAGATCCGGCAGATCTGGAAAGAGCAGTTGGCCAACCAGGGGCGGCGGCCACAGGTGCAGGCCGAGATGAACAACATGGGCGGGATTCTCGACAGCCTGGCGCACACTTCGCTGGCGACCATTCTGCCGGGGCGCGCCAAGGATGCTGCCGAAGACGATCAGGAGCTGCTGTGGAAGCCGTTGAGCGAGCCACGAGTACCGCTCAAGGTTGGCTTGGTGTTTCGCGATGCCCAGCGCCAGCAGGCTTCTGTGGAGCTGCTGCGCACGCTGCTGGAGGAAGAAACCGACGCCCGCGCGCTGGGCGTTTCACCATTGGACGTGCTGGGATAAAAACACGCGCACAAAGAAAACCCCGCCGAAGCGGGGTTTTCCAGACTGTTTCCCTGACATCCCTATCGTCCCGCCATCCTGGCAGGAATTCCTACGTGTCCCTGTTCTGTCCTTTGCGCTTCCTACGCTCCGTCCATGTAAGAAAGATTAACCGTGGATCCAATCTTAAGAAAGAGGCGAAAAGTCACCACGTTGCGTAAGAGAATGCTTACAAATGTAAGTCAGTTGTTGTCAGTCCTGATGTTGGGTCCGCTGCGCGGCCCTTCGCGGGCCAGGCCCGCTCCCACAGGGATAGGGCCGCTCTGACGGTCGCCGCTGTACCTGTGGGAGCGGGCTTGTCCCGCGAAGGGCCGCGCAGCGGACCCAGAATTATCAAAACTGCGCAGCATCCAGCAGGTACAGCGACTCACTCCCGGCCTTCACCGAAGCCACCAGCGAATCCACCCGCGGCAGCAATCGGGCAAAGTAGAACCGCGCAGTGCCAAGCTTGGCGCCATAGAACGCTTCATCCCCCTCACCCGCCTTGGCAGCCCGCGCCATCAACGCCCACATGTAGGCGTAAGCGACATAGCCAAAGGCATGCAGGTACTCCACCGACGCCGCACCAATCTCGTTTGGATTAGCCTTGGCCTGCTCCAGTACCCACTCAGTCAGCCCATCGAGCTGTTCCAAGGCAGCGCCCAACGGCTGAGTGAACTCGCCCAGATCTGCCCCGGCAGTACCGATGAACTGACGAATCTCGTCAGCGAACAGGCGATAGAACGCGCCGCCGCTGCCCACCACCTTGCGCCCCATCAGGTCGAGCGCCTGAATGCCATTGGTACCTTCGTAGATCTGCGTGATGCGCACATCGCGCACCAGCTGCTCCTGGCCCCATTCACGAATGTAGCCGTGCCCGCCGAACACCTGTTGGCCGTGCACCGTGCACTCCAGGCCCAGGTCGGTGAGGAAGGCCTTGGCCACCGGGGTCAGCAACGCAACCAGCTCCTCGCTGCGTTTGCGGGTGACGGGGTCTTCACTGTATTTGGCGCTGTCCAACTGCATCGCGACATAGGTGGAGAACGCTCGGCCACCTTCGATCTGTGCCTTCATGGTCAGCAGCATGCGCCGCACATCCGGATGGACGATGATCGGATCGGCCACCTTGTCCTTGGCTTGCGGGCCCGTGGGCGAGCGGCTTTGCAGGCGGTCGCGGGCATACTCGACGGCGTTCTGGTAAGAGCGCTCGGCCGAAGCCAGGCCCTGAATGCCAACACCCAGGCGCTCGTAGTTCATCATGGTGAACATCGCCGCCAGGCCTTTGTTGGGTTCACCCACCAGGTAACCGACCGCCTCGTCGAAGTTCATCACGCAGGTAGCCGAGCCCTGGATACCCATCTTGTGTTCGATCGAGCCACAGGTGGCCGGGTTGCGCGCGCCCAGGCTGCCATCCTGATTGACCAGGAACTTCGGCACCAGGAACAGCGATATGCCCTTGGGCCCGGCCGGGGCGTCTGGCAGCTTGGCCAGCACCAGGTGAATGATGTTCTCGGTCAGGTCGTGCTCGCCGCCGGTGATGAAGATCTTGGTGCCGCTGACCTTGTAGCTGCCGTCGGCCTGGGGCTCGGCCTTGGTGCGGATAATCCCCAGATCGGTGCCCGCGTGGGGCTCGGTCAGGCACATGGAGCCAGCCCAAACGCCGGCATACATGTTGGGCAGGTACTGCTCTTTCAGCGCTTCACTGGCATGAGCATTGATCGACAGGCATGCGCCAGCCGTCAGCATCGGGTACAGGCCGAAGGCCAGGCTGGAGGCGTTGACCATTTCCTCGACCTGGGCCGAGATCGCCTTGGGCATGCCCATGCCGCCAAACTGCGGGTCGCCGCCGACGCCGACCCAACCGCCTTCGGCGTAGGTCTTGTAGGCATCGATGAAACCGGCTGGGGTGCGCACTGCGCCGTTGTCCCAATGGCAGCCCTCTTCATCGCCAGAGCGGCTCAAGGGCGCGATGGACTTGCTGGTGACCTTGCCCGCTTCTTCCAGCACGGCCATGGCCGTGTCTTGATCGACCGCCTCGGCAAGTTCGGGCAGCTGCGACCAGAGCTTGGCCACTTCGAAGACTTCATTGAGAACGAAGCGCATATCGCGCAGGGGCGCTTTATAGTCAGCCATGACAACCTCTCGCTAGTAGGGTCGGGGCGGTCACGCAGGACCGCGGCACTGGGTTGAAAGCAGTGTAACCGAACAACTTTTGCGAGACATAGGGTCATCACATGACCCATAAGTCATCCGAAGTCACGCCATTCGCACGGCCCCGCGCCGCGATTGCTGACCGAACATCATCACGCAATTGCGCCCCGCCCCCTTGGCGCTGTAGAGCGCTTCATCCGCCGATTTGAGCACCGCTTCTGGGTTGCGGTGATCGACCAGGCGTTCGGCGACACCAATACTGATGGTCACCGACACTGTGCTATTGGCCCCACCAGCACGGCGCTGGCGCCCTGCCGAATCATCCTGCGGGCGATTGTTCTGGTCACGCAGCTGGATAGCATAGTTGGCGATCATCTCGCGCACCGCTTCCAGATGCGGCATGCACTCCTCAGCAGTCTTGCCAGCGAACACCAAGGCAAACTCCTCGCCCCCGTAGCGATAAGCCCTACCGCCGCCGGTGACTTTCGACAAACGGCTGGCGACCAGGCGCAGCACCTGGTCACCGACATCGTGGCCATGGGTGTCGTTGAATTTCTTGAAGTGGTCGACGTCGGTCATGGCGATCACATAGTTGCGGCCAAGACGTTGCATACGTTCGTTAAGCGCGCGACGACCCGGCAGGCCGGTCAACTCGTCACGGAAGGCCATCTGGTAAGCCTCGTGGGAAACCGCCGCAGCGATCATCAGCATCACCTGGCTGCACATGATGTTCAGGGTGAACGGCAGGATGAAGGTCTTGGGCAGCATCCAGAAAATGCCGATCAGGCCAATGATCTGCGCCGCATGCAGTGGCCGCGGCTGGCGCAGGTACTGCACCACCAACAAGATGAACACGCCGAAGAACAGTGGGTAGGCCAGCTGGATCAGACTCATCCACTGACCATGCAGCGAGGGCCAGCGAATCTCTGCCAGCCAGGCCAGCAGGGCGTCCGGAAAGCTCTGCTCAAGCGCCACCGCTACACTGCCGACCGCGAACAGCACGGCAAACCGGGCCAGCATGTCCTGAGCCAGATGGGTGCGCTCTTGCCAGGCAGCAAACAGCCCGAACAATGCGGGCAACAACAAGCAGACCAAGTGGAAGATGACGGCGGCGTCTTCACGTACCCGGCCGTTATCGCGGTAGAAGTCGGTCTGGGTATCGAGCAAGAAGTAAGCGATGTACACCGTGACCATCAGGAACAGTTCCCGCTGGCGGCGGTACACCGCGCAGTAGGCACCGCCCAGCAACAGGACCAAGGTGGGCAGGACATTGAACAGCGACGTGAAAAAGACGCTGAGGTCTCGCACGTAAGCCGCCGCGAGCCCCGACACCAGCAACACCAGCGACGGTAGGAAATGGCTCACGCGTACAGCGGATAGTTGAAACAAGGGTAATCTCCGACCCGGCAGATCAATAATGGCATTGTGCCTTTAGTTCATCGGCAGCGCACATGAATAGATGAATACACCGGGTGTTTAACGGCAGATTGGCCCTACTCCTTGAGGTTTTCTCATTACCAGATACAACAGCGGCAGCAGGCCTGAAAGCAAAAAACCGCCTGCCGGTGAGGGCAGGCGGTTTTTCGTACAGCCGCTGGGCTTAGATCGACAGGCCGAAATGCTCTTCGTCCATCGCCATCAAGTTGCCAGCGCCGGACAGCATGGCTGCGACGTGGGTGCGGGTACGCGGCAGGATGCGCTGGAAGTAGAAGCGCGCAGTCTGCAGCTTGGCGGTGTAGAACGCCTCTTCGCTGGTACCAGCAGCCAGTTTCTCAGCGGCCAAGCGGGCGATGTCGGCCCAGAAGTACGCAAGGCAGGCATAGCCGGAGTACATCAGGTAGTCGACGGAAGCGGCACCGACTTCCTCACGGTCCTTCATGGCGGCCATGCCGATCTTCATGGTCAGCTCGCCCCATTCCTTGTTGATCGCCGCCAGTGGCTCGACGAACTCCTTGACCGACTCGTTGCCTTCTTGAGCCTGGCAGAACTTGTGGACGATCTTGGTGAAGCCCTTGAGCGCTTCGCCTTGGGTCATCAGAACTTTACGGCCGAGCAGGTCCAGGGCCTGGATGCCGGTGGTGCCTTCGTACAGCATCGAGATACGGCTGTCGCGCACGTTCTGCTCCATGCCCCACTCGGCGATGAAGCCATGGCCACCGTAGATCTGCACACCGTGGTTGGCGGCTTCGAAACCGACTTCGGTCATGAACGCCTTGGCGATCGGAGTCAGGAACGCCAGCAGGGCGTCGGCCTTTTTCTTGGCCTCTTCATCCTGGCTGTACTTGACGATATCGACCTGCTGGGCGGTGAAGTAGACCATCGCCCGGTTGCCTTCGGCGAAGGCCTTCATGGTCAGCAGCATACGCCGCACGTCTGGGTGGACGATGATCGGGTCAGCGGCCTTGTCCGGAGCCTTGGGGCCAGTCAACGAGCGCATTTGCAGGCGGTCACGGGCGTACTTCAGGCCACCCTGGAACGCCACTTCAGCGTGGGCCAGGCCTTGCAGCGCGGTACCCAGGCGAGCGGTGTTCATGAAGGTGAACATGCAATTGAGGCCCTTGTTGGCTGGGCCAATCAGGTAGCCGGTGGCGCTGTCGAAGTTCATTACGCAGGTGGCATTACCGTGGATGCCCATCTTGTGCTCGAGCGAACCACAGCTGACGCCATTGCGCTCGCCCACGCCACCATCGGCGGTCGGCAGGAACTTGGGCACGATGAACAGCGAGATACCTTTGGTGCCCGCTGGGGCATCGGGCAGGCGGGCCAGGACGATGTGGACGATGTTATCGGCCATGTCGTGCTCGCCAGCAGAAATGAAGATCTTGGTGCCGGACACTTTGTAGGAGCCATCAGCCTGTGGCTCGGCTTTAGTCCGCAGCATGCCCAGGTCGGTACCGCAGTGTGGCTCGGTCAGGCACATGGTGCCGGTCCATTCGCCAGTCACCAGCTTGGTCAGGTAGGTCTCTTGTTGCTCGGCGGTGCCGTGCTCGGAAATGGTGTTCATGGCGCCATGCGACAGGCCTGGGTACATGCCCCACGACCAGTTCGACTCACCGACCATCTCGCTCACCGCCAGGCCCAGCGACTCAGGCAAGCCTTGGCCACCATGGTCGACGTCATGGGCCAGGCTCGGCCAGCCACCTTCGACGAACTGCTTGTAGGCCTCCTTGAAGCCGGTCGGGGTTTTGACGCCCGACTCGCTCCAGGTGCAGCCTTCCAGGTCACCCACGCGGTTCAGCGGGGCCAGCACCTGCTCACAGAATTTCGCGCCTTCCTCAAGAATCGCGTTGACCATATCGGGCGTGGCGTCCTCGCAACCCGGCAGGCTTTGATAGTGCGCTTCATAGCCGAGCAGCTCGTCGCGAACGAAGCGAATATCACGCAAGGGGGCTTTGTATTCAGGCATTGCGATGAACCTCTTGAGGAGTCCGGTGGGGTGACCGCTGATACCGACCAGCTCTTGGTGGCTTTCGGTCAAACAGTTGTTTGAAACTTACGTTTAGGGGCCGGTAATGTCAAGGAGGGACTATGGTGCCATTTGCGTCGCGAAACAGGGCATTTATGCCACGACCAAACAAACATGGGAGCGGGCTTGGCTCGCGATGACATCCGAGCCTTCGACCACGTGATCGGGGCTGGCGCAATCGCGGGGCAAGCCCGCTCCCACGAGAACGTTTCCCACGAGAAAGTTGTGGTATCTGCAATCAGGCGTAGGTGTCGATGAACCTACCGAGCATTTCATCGGAAGCCTTGGCGACTTTGACGCCCAGTTCGACTTCGTTTTTGCCCAGCGCCAGTTGCACGGTGCTGGTGGCCAGATCCATTTGCTGACTGCGATCGACAGCGCGCAGGCGCTCGGCTTGATAGTCGCTGGACTGGCTGGTGGCGTTGCGTTCAACGCTTTGGTTGGCGATCTGGCTGGCGGCCTGATCGACGCGGTTCTGCCCGGCCTGGATGGCGCCGAGACCCGCGTAGTAGGCAGAGCTACCGGTGATTTCCATGTCAAAACTCCAATGACGCTGGATAACGAACAGGCTTCATTAAAGCAGCCCTAGGGCGAAAAGGCCCGTTTAAATCCCTAATAGCCTAGTGCCAGCTGATAGACCCGAGGCATATCCGCCAAACTCCGCAGCCTAGCCTTGCCCAAGCTAATCCAGCAAATCCAACTGCAGGTATTCAGCCACCGCAGCACCACTGGCCTGCTTAAGCTTGGGCACCCGCCCCAGACAAGGCGCCGGCAACCGCTCGGCCAGGCTGGCAAGATTCTCTTCCAAGCGTGAAGTCCGCGGCTCGATGATGTTGGCCACCCACCCGGCCAGTTGCAGCCCATCCCGAGCAATCGCCTCGGCACTGAGCAGCGCATGGTTGATGCAGCCCAAACGCACCCCCACCACCAAAATCACTGGCAGCTTCAGGGCAATCGCCAGGTCGGACAGATTGGCGTGATCAGACAATGGCACTCGCCAGCCGCCCGCGCCCTCGATCAGGGTGAAGTCTGCACCCTGCTTGAGCACCGTTTGCATAGGCGCCAGCAGCGCAGGTACGCCAAGCGCGATTCCAGCTTCCCGTGCCGCCAGGTGAGGAGCAATGGCCGGCTCGAAAGCAAACGGGTTGACCAGCTCATAGGCCAGCTTGAACGTGCTTTCGTCGATCAGCGCCTGCGCATCGGCATTGCGCAACCCCTTGGCAGTCACCGCACACCCGGACGCCACCGGCTTGGCACCCAGGGTACTCAGCCCTTGCAACCGGGCCGCATGCAAAAGGCCGGCGGCGATGGTGGTCTTGCCGACGTCGGTGTCGGTTCCGGCAATGAAATAGGCCTTGCTCATGTCACTCCCCAGGCTGCAATGGCTTGCGCAGCACACCATAAACCACTTGATAGGTGGCAGGCAGGCCCTGTGCCTGGCGGAACTGCTCGTAGGCCTGCAACAAACCCTGCATGCGCGCGCGCCCAGTCAATCCCGAGGGGCGGCCAGGGTTGAGGTTGTGCGCGCCGAGGGCTTTGAGCTCATGGGTCAAACTGCGTACATCCGGGTAATGCAGGACATGGGCGCGGCGCTCAAGGCCAAGCAGGTGCAGGCCACTCTCGCCGCACAAGCGCTGGTAGTCCTCAAAATGGCGGAAGCGGTTGACGTGGACCATGCCATCGACGGCCTGCCAGCTGGTGCGCAGCTCCTCCAGGGTGCCCACGCATAAACTGCTGAACGCCAGCACCCCGCCAGGGCGCAATACCCGCTGCGCTTCGCTGAGCACACTGGAGAACTGGCTGCACCACTGCACGGCAAGGCTGGTGAACACCAGGTCGACACTTTCTGCCTGCAACGGCAGGCGCTCGGCATCGCCGGCCACATGAAACTGAGCACCGCCCTGGCCGCGCGCGTGGCCAAGCATGCCTTCGGCGATGTCCACCGCCACCCCCAGTGCTGCGGCAAAACGCTCGGCCAGGGCGCGACTGAAGTAGCCTGTTCCGCTGCCGAGGTCGAGCCAGCTCGACGGCGTCAGATCAGCGGGCAGCAGTTCCAGCAACGCCTCGCCGACCGCCCGCTGCAACGCCGCGACACTGTCATAGCTGGCTGCCGCCTTGGAAAACGATGCCGCCACCTGGCGCTTGTCGGGCAAGCTGCCGGGCAGGCTTGGCTGGGAAAGATCAGTCATCACCACTCTCATGCAAAAAACTCTTGATGCCCGCCGCAAGCTCCTGCGGGTATTCCAACAGGAAGGCGTGGGAGCTGTCTTCGACCAAACCGACCTCGACATCCGGCAACAACTCGCTCAAGGCTTTGGCCGCCGCTGCCGGCACCAGCGCATCGCTCCCGGCGAACAGGTGCAGCTGTGGGCCGGCGTACTGTTCCAGGGCTGTACGGGTATCGAGCTTGGCCAACACCTCAAGGCCGCTGGCCAGGTACAGCGGGTCGGTGTCCGGCAACCCAACGCCAAGTTGGCGCAACAGGGTGCGCGGCATCTGCGCGCCTTCGCTACACAGGCTGCGAAAGCGTTTAAGGGTCACCTGGTGATGGCTGCGGCAGCCATCGAGAAAGGTGCCGAAAGTGTCTGGCGCCATGCCGTGGGGCCAGTCCGCTCGGCTGATGAAGCTGGGGTTGCTGGCCAGGGTTAGCAACCCGCAGCAGTGGTCGCCACGCTTGTGCGCCAGCTCGCTGGCGAGCATGCCGCCGAGCGACCAGCCGCCCAGCCAGGTGTCAGTGGGCAGCTTGCGGTCCAGGTAGTCGATCCACGCCTGCACATCGCCCTCTGGCAACTCCGGCAGCGGCATCAATTCGACCTGTAGGCGTGAGTCTTGGGCGCGCAGGCTGGCAGCCAGCGGCTCCAGTGCAGCAGTGCCCAGGCCCCAGCCGGGCAAGAGAATCAGTCGGTTACGCATCGGCGGACTCCAGCTGTGGATAACACTCGGCCAATGCATTCAACAATAGCTGCACCTGGGCCTCACTGTGCGCGGCGCTCAAGGTAACGCGCAGACGCGCGCTGCCGGCCGGCACGGTCGGCGGACGAATGGCCGTCACCAGCAGCCCGCGCTCACGCAGCATGCGCGACAGGCGCAAGGCCCGCGCGCTGTCGCCAATCAGGATCGGCTGGATCGGGGTGGGGCTGTCCATCAGCTGCAGGCCCATCTGCTCGGCGCCTTGACGGAACTGGCGGACCAGCGCAGCCAGATGCTCCCGGCGCCAGCTTTCGCGGCGCAGCAACTCCAGGCTCTTGAGCGTGGCACAAGCCAGGGCTGGTGGCTGGCTGGTGGTATAGATGTAGGGCCGGGCGAACTGCACCAGCGCCTCGATCAGTTCTTCACTGCCAGCGACAAAAGCCCCAGCCGTGCCGCAAGCCTTGCCCAGGGTTCCGATCAGCACCGGCACGTCGTCCAGGCCCAGACCGAAGTGCTCGACGATGCCGCCACCGGTGGCGCCCAGCGTGCCCAGGCCATGGGCATCATCGACCATCAACCAGGCGCCGCGCGCCCGAGCGGTCTCGGCCAGTGCAGGCAGGTCGGCGAGGTCGCCATCCATGCTGAACACGCCATCGGTGACCACCAGGGTGTTGCCGGTAGCTTTGTCCAGGCGCTTGGCCAGGCTGTCAGCGTCGTTGTGCAGATAGCGATTGAAGCGCGCCCCACTGAGCAGCCCGCCATCGAGCAGCGAGGCGTGGTTGAGGCGGTCTTGCAAAATGGTATCGCCCTGCCCTACCAGCGCGGTAATCGCACCGAGGTTAGCCATGTAGCCGGTGGAAAACAGCAGCGCGCGCGGGCGCCCGGTGAGTTCGGCCAAGGCTTCTTCGAGCTGGTGGTGCGGGGTACTGTGGCCAATGACCAAGTGCGAAGCACCGCCGCCGACACCCCAGCGCTCGGCACCGGCGCGCCAGGCGGCGATCACCTCCGGGTGATTGGCCAGGCCCAAGTAGTCATTGTTACAGAAGGCCAGCAGCGGTTGGCCATCGACCACCACCTCCGGCCCCTGCGGGCTTTGCAGCAGCGGGCGCTGCCGATACAGGTCGGCTGCGCGCCGTTCGGCCAGGCGCGCCGTCAGGTCGAAGGCCATATTCAGGCAGACGCTGCGTCGTAGAACATCTCGCTGCTGCGCTGCTCGACCAGGGCTTGTTCGATGGCCGCCTGGTGCACTTCGTCGGCGTGCTCTTCGCGCGCTTCGGGCTTGATCCCCAGGCGGGCGAACAGTTGCATGTCTTTGTCGGCCTGCGGGTTGGCAGTGGTCAACAGCTTCTCGCCATAGAAAATCGAGTTGGCACCGGCCATGAAGGCCAGGGCCTGCATCTGCTCGTTCATCTGCTCGCGGCCAGCCGACAGACGCACATGGGATTTAGGCATGAGGATGCGCGCCACCGCCAGCATGCGGATGAAGTCGAACGGGTCGACATCTTCTTCTTCGGCCAGCGGGGTCCCGGCGACTTTGACCAGCATGTTGATCGGCACCGACTCCGGGTGCTCCGGCAGGTTGGCCAGCTGGATCAGCAGGCCGGCGCGGTCGTCGAGCGACTCGCCCATGCCGAGGATGCCGCCCGAGCAGATCTTCATCCCGGCGTCACGCACGTAGGCCAAAGTCTGCAAGCGCTCGCTGTAGGTACGGGTGGTGATGATGCTGGTGTAGAACTCCGGCGAGGTGTCGAGGTTGTGGTTGTAGTAGTCCAGGCCCGCCTGGGCCAGCGCTGCGGTCTGCTCCTGATCGAGGCGACCGAGGGTCATGCAGGTTTCCAGGCCCATGGCCTTGACCCCTTTGACCATCTCCAGCACATACGGCATGTCCTTGGCCGACGGGTGCTTCCAGGCCGCGCCCATGCAGAAGCGGGTCGAGCCGATGGCTTTGGCCCGGGCAGCCTCCTCCAGCACCTTCTGCACTTCCATCAGCTTCTGTTTTTCCAGGCCGGTGTTGTAGTGACCGGACTGCGGACAATATTTGCAATCTTCCGGGCAGGCGCCGGTTTTGATCGACAGCAGCGTCGAGACTTGCACGCGGTTCGGGTCGAAGTGCGCGCGGTGTACGGTCTGCGCCTGGAACAGCAGGTCATTGAACGGTTGCTGGAACAGTGCCTTCACTTCGGCCAAGGCCCAGTCGTGACGTGTTGTTGCAGTTGTGCTGGCGCTCATCGGCGTTTCCTTATCTAGGCTCTGACTGGCGCGGGGACAGCAAAGCCGCCAGCGCATCACGGATAGCGGCAATAGTTACGGAAGGCCTATGAACTGTCAACCACTCATAAGACAGCTGGTTTACAAGTGTACAAATATTGATCATAGCTGTTTACTGTGCGATGAACCGGCGCATCAAGCCTATCCATTGTGCACCAGCTGCGAGCACGAGCTGCCTTGGTTGGAGGAACAGTGTCTGCGCTGCGCCTTGCCGCTAGCAATGGCGGACTTGACCTGCGCCCAGTGCAGCCGGCACGCGCCCGCCTTTACCCAAGTGGTGGCGCCTTGGCACTTCGGCTTTCCGATCGACACGCTGATCAGCCGATTCAAGCACCGCAGCCAATGGCCACTGGGGCGGCTAATGGCGCAACTGCTGGGGCATGAGCTACAGCATCGCTTCGCCGAAGGGCTGGCAAAGCCTGACCAATTGTTGCCTGTACCACTGGCCGCACGTCGACTGCGCCAGCGGGGGTTCAACCAGGCGGGGATGTTGGCGCGCTGGCTGTCGAGGCAGTTGGGTATCCCCTGCGATGAAGGTCTCGTGCAACGAACGCGAGATACTCCAGCACAACAGCTGCTCAGCGCGCGCGTGCGCCGGCGCAATCTGCGCCAGGCGTTCTGCCTGGCAGCGAAGGCGGACGTCGAAGGCCAGCACCTGGCGCTGATCGATGATGTGTTGACCACCGGCGCCACCGCCCAAGCGCTTGCCCAACTATTGCGCCAGGCCGGGGCGCGGCAGGTGGATATCTACTGCTTGGCGCGTACCCCCAAACCAGGCCAGGCTTGACTCGGCAAGGCGTGGGCGGCAACGTCGCAGCAACTTTGTGTACCTCTGGCAGCCCCCATGTCGTTACCCACCGTGCTCACCCAACACATCGCCCGTCGACCGCAACGTATTGCGCTGTTGCAGCATGTCGCCGAACAGGGCTCGATCACCCGCGCTGCCAAGGCCGCCGGGATTAGCTACAAGGCCGCCTGGGATGCCATCGACGAGCTCAATAACCTCGCCAGGCGGCCGCTGGTGGAGCGCAGCACGGGCGGACGCGGCGGTGGCGGCGCTCGGTTGTCCGAGGAAGGCGAGCGGGTGCTGCGCCTGTACCAACGCCTGCAAGGGTTGCAGGCGCAAATCCTGGAAGCGGCCGAACAAACCAGCGACCTCGACTTGCTTGGCCGGCTGATGTTGCGCACCAGTGCGCGCAATCAGTTGCAAGGCGAAGTCAGCGGGTTGCGCCGAGAAGGCCGGCACGATCGCGTCAGCCTGGCCTTGGGTGGCGGGCTGGAGATCGAGGCATTGATTACCCGCGACAGCACTGAGCGGCTGGAGTTGGCCTTGGGCAGCATGGTGGTGGCGTTGCTCAAAGCCGGTTGGGTGCAGCTGCTTGGCGATGAAGAACCGCCTGAGCCAGGGAGTAATTGCCTGCGCGCCAGGGTTGAGCAAGTGCTGGTCGACGAGGTCGGCAGCAGTGAGGTCCGCCTGGCATTGGGCAACGGGCAGACGCTGTGTGCGTTTGCTGAGGCTCAATGGCTGCAGCAGCGCAAGGTTGGGCCGGGCAGTGAGCTGCGGGTGCAGTTTCATCCCTCCTTCGTTTTGCTCGGAGTGCCGGTTTAGCCTGGCCGAGCGCTGCGCGCCCGGCGATGGGGCCGGCGCTGATTACCGATGTGTCGCAGGTGAATGCGATACCATGGTCGCCACGACGCCGCCCCTCTGGAGCTCCAATGTCCCACCCTTTCGACACCCTCACCCCCGACCTGGTCCTGGATGCCGTAGAAAGCCTCGGCTTTCTCAGCGACGCGCGGGTATTGGCGCTCAACAGCTACGAGAACCGTGTCTATCAGGTGGGTATCGAAGACCAGCAGCCCCTGATCGCCAAGTTCTACCGCCCAGGCCGTTGGAGCGATGCGCAGATTCATGAGGAGCACAGCTTCACTGCGGAACTGGCTGATTGCGAAGTGCCGGTGGTCGCCCCCATCGAGCACCAAGGGCGTAGCCTGTTCGAGCACGGTGGTTTTCGCTTTGCGCTGTTCCCGCGGCGTGGTGGCCATGCCCCGGAGCCGGGCAATCTCGACCAGCTGTATCGTCTCGGGCAGTTGCTCGGCCGCCTGCACAAGGTTGGCGCCACCCGGCCTTTCGAACACCGCGAAACCCTGGCTGTGGACAACTTCGGCCACGCGTCGCTGAACACTCTGCTCGAAGGCAACTTCGTCCCCAAGGAACTGCTGCCCGCCTTCGAATCGGTCGCCCGCGACCTGCTCAAACGCGTCGAGGCGATCTACGCGCGTACCCCCCATCAGCTGATCCGCCTGCACGGTGACTGCCACCCGGGCAACCTGATGCACCGCGACGAGGCCTACCATGTGGTCGATCTGGACGACTGCCGCATGGGCCCGGCCGTGCAGGATCTGTGGATGATGCTTGCCGGCAGCCGCGAAGAGCGCCTGGGGCAATTGGCCGAGCTGATCGACGGCTACAACGAGTTCCATGACTTCGACCCCCGCGAACTGCCCCTGATCGAACCGCTGCGCGCCCTGCGCCAGCTGCACCATAGCGCGTGGCTGGCACGGCGCTGGGACGACCCGGCGTTCCCGCGCAGCTTCCCTTGGTTTGGCCAGCCGCGTTATTGGGGCGACCAGATTCTCGCCTTGCGTGAGCAGATTGCCGCCCTGGATGAACAACCACTGAAATTGTTCTAGAACCCTGTGAGGGTCTGTCTACAATAGGCGTCGCTTTATTTAGCTACCTAAGCAAGGATTCTGCATGCACGCCGCCAACCCGCGCCGCGGGTACATCCTGGGCCTCACCGCCTACATCATCTGGGGGCTGTTCCCCCTGTACTTCAAAGCTATCCAGAGCGTGCCGGCGGTCGAGATCATCGTCCACCGGGTGCTCTGGTCGGCGCTGTTCGGCTCGCTGTTGCTGCTGGTGTGGAAACATCCTGGCTGGTGGCGCGAGCTGCGCGACAACCCCCGCCGACTGGCGATTCTGGCGCTCAGCGGCGCGTTGATCGCCGGTAACTGGCTGACCTATGTCTGGTCGGTGAACAACGGCCGCATGCTAGAAGCCAGCCTGGGTTATTACATCAACCCGCTGGTCAACGTATTGCTCGGCATGCTGCTCCTGGGCGAGCGTCTGCGCCGCCTGCAATGGTTGGCGGTGGGGCTGGCGGCGGTGGGCGTGGCACAGCAGGTGTGGCAGGTCGGCAGCCTGCCGTGGGTGTCGCTGGTTCTGGCGCTGTCGTTTGGTTTCTATGGCCTGATCCGCAAGCAGGCGCCGGTAGCGGCGCTGCCGGGGCTGGTGGTGGAAACCTGGATGCTGGTGCCGTTGGCGATTGGCTGGCTGCTCCTGCACCCGGCTGCGAGCAGTGTGCAAGGCGACTTCTTCAGCACCAGCCAAGCGCTCTGGTTGATTGCCGCAGGCCCGGTGACGCTGGTGCCGCTGGTGTGCTTCAACGCCGCTGCCCGCCATCTGCCGTACACCACCTTGGGCTTCCTGCAGTACCTGGCGCCAACCCTGGTGTTGCTGCAGGCAGTACTGCTGTTCGATGAGCATTTATCGTCGAGCAGCTTGTTGGCGTTCGTGTTCATTTGGGCAGGGTTGGCGCTGTACAGCGTCGATGCCTGGCTGTCGCTGCGCAAACGCAGCTGATCAATTATTGATCGAATCCCTGTAGGCCAGGTTTGGCGTGGCCTACAGCGACATCTCCAGAGGTTATCCACACCCTCGTCCCCGTGGTTTGTGCACAAGCGTCTGATTTCTGGATGTTTTTTGTGCAGATGGCTGGAGGCTGCGACGCTCGTGGGCTGGCGGGGTGAACCCCCAGGTTATCCACAGGGCCGTCCCCTTAAATCAGGGATAACCTCTGAGCGTCGCAGGCGCGAAGCGGCCCTAATGAGCACTAATCCTCCGGCCGCAGCTTGAGCTCGACCATCAAATCATCCGCCAGCGCCTCCAAGCGCCCCTGCAAGTCATCCAGGGACAAGGTCAACGGCAACGCCAGCAACGCATCGGCATGAAACAACGGCTCGCTACTCATCGGCGCTGGTCGTACTTCAGTGGTGAAACGCTCCAGGTTCACCCCAAGCTCGGCCAGCAATCGGGTAATGTCACGCACGATCCCAGGCCGATCATTACCCACCAACTCCATGGCAATCGGCTTCCAGGTGCACGATGGCTCGATGCCGCTCTCGGCAATCAACACGCGGATGTCGTACTTGCCCAGCGCTTGCAGCGACTCGACCAACTCGTCGTAGGATTCTGCCGGCACCGCCACGCGCAGAATGCCTGCGAATTGCCCCGCCATGCGCGACATGCGACTCTCCAACCAGTTGCCATTATGTTCGGCGATGCACTGGGCGATGCGCTCGACCTGCCCAGCCTTGTCGGGGGCGATCACTGTCAATACGAGGTGGTCCACTGTGCGTTCCTCTGCTGAATGCCACGCCGCACGCGGCGTGAAACCTGGGGATCGAATCAGTATAGGCAAGGCGCGGCAACCTGCCGCAGGGCAATCCGCACGACCAATCGTGTACTGTTTCAAGATTTATCTGGAACAATCTACCGATAATTTGCGAACATACAGGCTCCCAGCGTGACCCTATGCGACCAATTGGTCGCGCAGCGACGCTTTTGGTCTGATGTTCACTCGCCTGCTGCTTCATGTAGTATGCCCCGACGCGGACTACAAAACGTCGTTTGGATGTCTGCCATGGCGCCTGTGAAAATACGCAAATTGCCCGCCGGCTGGTCTGGCAGGCCGCACCCAGCCGCCCTCGGGCATGAACTGGTGCGTGTTTAGAGAAGCGCTACAGGCTTAATACGATGAGCGAAATAGCTGAGCAGAGTGAGGCAAGCAATGACTGAACACGTTCAAGTCGGTGGCCTTCAGGTCGCCAAGGTCCTGTACGACTTCGTCAACAACGAAGCCATTCCGGGGACCGGCATCGTCGCCGAGCAGTTCTGGGCCGGTGCAGAGAAGATCATCAACGACCTCGCTCCAAAGAACAAAAACCTGCTCGCCAAGCGCGACGAGTTGCAAGCCAAGATCGACGCCTGGCACCAGGCGCGCCAAGGCCAGGCCCACGACGCCGCAGCCTACAAAGCATTCCTCCAGGAAATCGGTTACCTGCTGCCACAAGCCGACGATTTCCAGGCCACCACGCAGAACGTGGACGAAGAGATCGCCCGCATGGCCGGCCCGCAGCTGGTGGTGCCGGTGATGAACGCCCGCTTCGCCCTGAACGCCGCCAACGCCCGCTGGGGCTCGCTGTATGACGCGCTGTATGGCACCGACGCCATCAGCGAGGAAGGCGGCGCCGAGAAAGGCCAGGGCTACAACAAGGTCCGCGGCGACAAGGTCATTGCCTTCGCCCGTGCCTTCCTCGACGAAGCCGCGCCACTGGCCGCTGGCTCCCACGTCGACTCCACCGCCTACCGCATCGAAGCCGGCAAGCTCGTGGTCGCGCTCAAGGGCGGCAGCAACAGCGGCCTGCGTGACGATGCGCAACTGATCGGCTTCCAGGGCGACGCCAAGGCCCCGACCGCCGTGCTGCTCAAGCACAACGGCCTGCACTTCGAAATCCAGGTCGATGCCAGCACCCCAGTTGGCAGCACCGACGCCGCTGGCGTCAAAGACATCCTGATGGAGTCGGCGCTGACCACCATCATGGACTGTGAAGACTCGGTCGCTGCCGTCGATGCCGACGACAAAGTCGTGGTCTACCGCAACTGGCTGGGCCTGATGAAGGGCGATCTGGCCGAAAGCGTGAGCAAGGGCGGCAAGACCTTCACCCGCACCATGAATCCAGACCGCGAATACGCCGCGCCTAACGGCGGCAGCGTAACCCTGCACGGTCGCTCGTTGCTGTTCGTGCGTAACGTTGGCCACCTGATGACCAACCCGGCGATCCTCGATGCTCAGGGCAACGAAATCCCGGAAGGTATCCAGGACGGCCTGTTCACCGGCCTGATCGCCCTGCACAACCTCAACGGCAACACCAGCCGCAAGAACAGCCGCACCGGCAGCCTGTACATCGTCAAGCCGAAAATGCACGGCCCTGAAGAAGTGGCGTTCGCCGCAGAAATCTTCAGCCGCGTCGAAGACGTGCTGAACATGCCGCGCAATACCATGAAGGTCGGCATCATGGACGAGGAACGCCGCACCACGGTCAACCTCAAGTCCTGCATCAAGGCTGCCGCCGAGCGCGTGGTGTTCATCAACACCGGCTTCCTCGACCGCACCGGCGATGAAATCCACACCTCGATGGAAGCCGGCGCCGTTGTGCGCAAAGGCGCCATGAAGAACGAGAAGTGGATCGGCGCCTACGAGAACAACAACGTCGACGTCGGCCTTGCCACTGGCCTGCAAGGCCGGGCGCAGATCGGCAAAGGCATGTGGGCCATGCCCGACCTGATGGCGGCAATGCTCGAACAGAAGATCGCCCACCCACTGGCCGGCGCCAACACCGCCTGGGTGCCGTCGCCGACCGCCGCCGTGCTGCACGCGCTGCATTACCACAAAGTCGACGTGCAAGCGCGTCAGGCAGAACTGGCCAAGCGTACCCCAGCTTCGGTGGACGACATCCTGACCATCCCGCTGGCGGCTGATACCAACTGGTCTGCCGAAGAGATCCGCAACGAGCTGGACAACAACGCCCAGGGCATCCTCGGCTACGTTGTGCGCTGGATCGACCACGGTGTGGGCTGCTCGAAGGTGCCGGACATCAACAACGTCGGCCTGATGGAAGACCGCGCCACCCTGCGTATTTCCGCCCAGTTGCTGGCCAACTGGCTGCGCCATGGCATCGTCAGCCAGGAGCAGGTGGTGGAAAGCCTCAAGCGCATGGCGGCGGTGGTCGACAAGCAGAACGCCAGCGATGCCCAGTACCGCCCAATGGCGCCGAACTTCGACGACAACGTCGCCTTCCAGGCGGCGGTGGAGTTGGTGGTCGAAGGCGCCAAGCAGCCGAACGGCTACACCGAGCCGGTACTGCACCGTCGTCGCCGCGAGTTCAAGGCGCGTAACGGGCTGTAAGCCAAAAGATCGCGGGGCAAGCCCGCTCCCACGCTACCTCTATAGGCCTGCCTATGTAGGCCAGCGTGGGAGCGGGCTTGCCCCGCGATAGCGTTCAAACAGCCCCCCCATCACTCGATCCGCAACTCCTTGCGTACCAGCTCCAGCAAGCGCCCCAAATCCACCGGCTTGAGCAGAACATCCACCACCGAAAGGTGCATAGCCTTCACAGCCTCGTTCACATCGGTGTCGCCGGACACGACGATGATCGATAGCGTTGCCCGATCCGCCCAACCACGAATCTCCTGGATCAACTCCAGACCACCCTTGGGCTCCATGCGCAGATCAGTAATCATCAGGCCGATACGTGGCTCTTTCTTGAGTCCCTCTATCGCCGCTTGCGCGCTATCAGCGATAACGCATTCGATCCCCTTGGTTTTCAGGTAAAGCGCCAACGCCTCGCTGTTCAGCGGGTTGTCATCCACTACCAGTACCAGCTGCGGTTCAGCCGGGGGTGCAGTCACCATGGCCAACGCCTCTTTCTCGGCGTCACTCAGGATCTGGTCATGCTCAGCCATGGTCATCTCGTCAAAAAAATCTCGTGCCTCAGTTAGGACCGCAAAACCGCCGCCATGCAGCCTGCCTTTCGTCGGATCCTTGACACGTGTCAACGGCCCAATGCCCTCATAGACTTACGTCCAATGGGCACAACCTGGCCGCCAGCCGACCATGGGGACCGAGAACAACAAAGTCCGATATCACTATATATAGATAGAGATATATAGATCGGCATAGCGATGCGGTCAGTTCATGAGTAAAAAGGACGCCTACAGCCAGGCTGGCAGAACTGCGGTTCTGCAGAATATCCAAGGCACCCTGCAGTTCCTGCAGCGCTTCCCACCGTTCAACCAGATGGAACACAGCCATCTGGCCTACCTGGTGGAGCAGTGTCAGCTGCGCTTCCACGCCAGCGGCGAGAGCATCATCAAGCCCGCCGATGGCCCGGTCGAGCACTTCTACATCGTCAAGCAAGGGCGGGTGGTCGGCGAGCGCCAGCACGTCACCAAGCCTGGGGTGGAGACTACTTTCGAAATTACCAGCGGCGAGTGCTTCCCACTGGCTGCCCTGCTCGGTGAGCGGGCCACCCGCACTGAACACGTGGCCGGCGAAGACACCTTCTGCCTGCAACTGAACAAGGCCGCGTTCATCCGCCTGTTCTCGATGTCCGAAGCGTTTCGTGACTTCGCCCTGCGCGGGGTCAGCAGCCTGCTCGATCAGGTCAACCAGCAGGTGCGCCAGCGCGCGGTGGAAACCCTGGGCACCCAGTATTCTCTGAACACGCCCCTCGGTGAGCTGGCCATGCGTCATCCGGTGGTCTGCACTGCGGACACGCCACTGCGTGATGCCGTGCGGCAGATGCACGACCAGCAAGTCGGCAGCATCGTCATCATCGACCCACAGCGCTTTCCGATCGGCATCTTCACCTTGCGCGACCTGCGCCAGGTGGTGGCCGATGCCGGCGCTGAGCTGAGCGCGCCGATCGCGCAGTACATGACCCCTGCGCCGTTCTACCTGGCGCCCGAGGCGAGCGCCTTCGATGCGGCCATGGCCATGACCGAGCGGCACATCGCCCACGTCTGCCTGGTGGAAAACCAGCGCTTGTGTGGGGTGGTCTCCGAGCGCGACCTGTTCTCCCTGCAACGCGTCGACCTGGTGCATCTGGCGCGAACGATCCGCCACGCGCCGCGCCTGGAAACGCTGGTATCTCTGCGCGGCGAAATCGGCCAACTGGTCGAACGCATGCTCGCCCATGGCGCCTCCTCTACCCAGATCACCCAGATCATCACCCTGCTCAACGACCACACCGTATGCCGGGTGATCGAACTGGCCCTGGCCGAGCGCGGCGATCCGGGGGTGGCGTTCAGCTGGCTGTGCTTTGGCAGCGAGGGCCGCCGCGAACAGACCCTGCACACCGACCAGGACAACGGCATCCTGTTCGAAGCTGCCGACAGCGCAGAAGCCGAGGCGATCCGTCAGAAGCTGCTGCCCCTGGCCCAGTACATCAATCAGTGCCTGGCGCAATGTGGCTTCAGCCTGTGCAAGGGCAACATCATGGCCGGCAACCCTGAGCTGTGCCTGTCGCGCAGTGAATGGGCGCGGCGCTTCGCCGGCTTCGTAAGGGAGGCCAGCCCGGAGAATCTGCTGGGCTCGACCATCTACTTCGACCTGCGCGTGGTCTGGGGCGATGAACAGGCCTGCGAGCAATTGCGCCAGGGCATGCTCGCCCAGGTTCAGGACAACCGCATCTTCCAGCGCATGATGGCCGATAACGCCCTGCGCCAACGCCCGCCCGTGGGCCGCCTGCGCGAGTTCGTCCTGACGCGCCAGGGCAACGACAAGGCTGCCACCCTCGACCTCAAGGTCCAGGGCCTGACGCCCTTCGTCGACGGCGCACGGCTGTTGGCCCTGGCCAATGGCATTGGCGCCTGCAACACCCTCGAGCGTCTGCGTCAGCTGGTGGCCAAGGGCATCATCGATGAACTCGATGGCGCAGCGTTCGAAGAGGCCTACCACTTCATCCAGCAGACCCGTATGCAACAGCACCAGCGCCAGAGCCGAGATAACTTGCCCTACTCCAACCGGGTTGACCCGGACAGCCTCAATCACCTGGACCGACGCATCCTGCGCGAGTCGCTGCGCCAGGCTCAGCGCCTGCAAAGCAGCCTGGCCCTGCGGTATCAACTATGAGCCTGTTCGCCTGGCTACGCCCAGCCCTGCCGGCACTGGACGACGACCTGCGCCTGCGTTTGGCCAACCTGGCCAAACCCAGCGCCCTGAGTGTGCTGTCGCTGCGCGAACAACGCTGGGTAGTGCTCGACCTGGAAACCAGTGGCCTGAACCTCAACCGCGACCAGGTGTTGTCGATCGGCGCGGTAGCCATCGAGGATGGCGCGATCGATTTCAGCCAGCAGTTCGAACGTACCCTGCACCGCCCTGCACAGAAGACCACCCCCAGTGTGCTGATCCATGGCCTGGGACCAGACGCACTGGCCGCAGGCTGCGATCCGGCCGGGGCGCTGCTGGACTTGATGGAGTTCATCGGCGACAGCCCGGTGCTGGCCTTCCACGCCCCCTTCGACCAGCGCATGCTGGCCAGGGCGCTGAAAGACAGCCTCGGCTACCGCCTCCAGCATCCGTTCTTCGACGTCGCTGAGCTGGCGCCAATGCTCAACCCCGACACGGTGTTGCGCGAAGCCAGCCTGGACGACTGGGTGGCACGTTTCGGCTTGCAGGTCGATGAGCGCCACAATGCCAGTGCCGACGCTCAGGTCACTGCAGAACTCGCGCTGATCCTGCTCAGCCAGGCCCGCCGCCAGCAGCTCGACAGCCCCTTGCAGCTCAACCTGCGCCTGCAACAGTGGCGCCGTCGCAAGGCCCATAGTCACGGTTTGTAATGGCAATCCGATAAGCGTCGATTGCACCACGCCCCCCGCCTCTGCAACAATCGCGAATAATTATCGTTAGTTAACGCATTGTTTCCGGGGAACCTTTCTTGTCGTCTGCGCAGAGCCCACACGCCGAGCTGGTCGGAGCGCTGTATCGCGATCATCGCAGCTGGCTACTGGCCTGGCTGCAACGCAGCACCGCCTGCCGTCAGCGCGCCGAAGATCTGAGCCAGGACACCTTCGTGCGCCTGCTCGGCCGCGAGCAGCTAAGCACTCCGCGTGAGCCACGTGCATTTCTGGTGGCGGTGGCCAAGGGCCTGTTGTTCGACCACTTTCGCCGCGCCGCGTTGGAGCAGGCCTACCTGGCCGAACTGGCGCTAATCCCCGAGGCCGAACACCCTTCCCCGGAATTCCAACACCTAATTCTTGAAGACCTCAAAGCCATCGACCGATTGCTCAGCAAGCTGTCGAGCAAGGCTCGCGCCGCGTTCCTGCACAACCGCCTGGATGGCATGGGCCATGCCGAGATTGCCGAGCGCCTGGGGGTTTCGGTTTCGCGGGTACGCCAGTACCTGGCCCAAGGCCTGCGCCAGTGCTACATCGCCCTGTACGGGGAGCCTACGTGAGCGCCGCTCCGGTTTCGAATCAAGTGCTGGACGCCGCAATCGCTTGGAAGCTGTGCCTGGATGAAGGCAGCGGTTCGCCCGATGAGCGCAGCGAATTCATCCGCTGGCATGCCGCCAGCGAAGAGCACGCCCGCGCCTGGCGCCAGCTAGGCATGCTCGACCAGCGCGTCAGTGCTGCGGCTGGGCCTGCGCGTAAAGCCCTTCTGCAGTCGCGGGTCAGCCTGCGCCGACGGGTTGGCAAGCTGGGCGGCGGCTTGGCAGGGATGCTGCTGGTCGGCGCGCTGCTGTTGCAAATCGGCGCGCCGTCACTGTCGCCCGGCTACTGGCTGGCAGACCAGCGCACCGCTACCGGCGAACTGCGCACGCTGCGCCTGGAAGACGGCACCCTGCTGAGCCTCAATACCCACACCGCAGTGGATATCGATTTTGAGGGTGACGAACGGCTGATCGTCTTGCATCAGGGCGAGATTTCCGTGGAAACCGGCCATCAGGACCTGCGGCCACTGCTGGTGCGCACCGACGATGGTCGGCTGCGGCCCCTTGGCACGCGCTTTTTGGTCAAGCGTGAACAACACGGCACGCGCCTTGAGGTGTTGCAGTCGCAAGTGGCGGCGATGCCGTCGAACAGTGGCGATGAGCAAGTTTTGCGCGAAGGTCAGCAGGTGCTGATGAATGCCAATGGCCTGGGCCAGATCAGCCCCGTGGTCGCTGGGGCCGATGCCTGGACCCGCGGCATGCTGGTGGTGGACAACGTGCGCCTGGGCGACCTGGTCGCCGAGCTTGGCCGCTATCGCAGCGGGCACTTGGGCGTAGCCGATGAAGTGGCCAACCTGCGCGTGACCGGCAGCTTCCCCCTGACCGACATCGATCTGGCGCTGGCCTCGTTGCTGCCGGCGCTGCCGGTCAAGGTCGAGCGGCATACGCCCTGGTGGGTGACGGTGGTTGCCAAGTAAGGGTGGCACGCCCCGCAACGGATTTGCATGGAGTAGGCAACAGGTGCGCGGGCTGTGTGGGGCTGGCTGCGTGGGAGCGGGGCAAGCTCACGCAGGCATTCATGCAGCCCACTCCACGCAGCCAGTTCCCACGCAGCCAGCGCCTTGCGCGTTTGTACACCTGGCAGATTGACCAAAAAATAATCTCGACAGCCCCCTGTCACTTTTCAAATCTCGTTCGGCAAGGAAGCAGTTAGCACTTATCCGTCGAGGAGCCGCTGCATGTCCCGTGCTGTTGATTGTTTCCTGCGCCCCAGCCTGATGGCTCTGGCCATCGCCCTGGCCGCGCCGTTTGCCAGCCCTGCCGTTTACGCCGCCGAGCAGTCCGTACGCGCCTATGATCTGCCTAGCGCGCCACTGGCGACCACGCTGAACCAGATCGCCAGCCAAGCCGGTATCGCCCTGGCCATTGATCCGGCGATCGTCAGCGGCCGTACCTCGGCCCCGGTCAGCGGCCAGTACGACGCCCTCGGCGCCCTGCAAGCGGCCCTGCGTGGCAGCGGCCTGCAGCTGCAACAGAGCAGCGTTGGCAGCTATAGCCTGGTTGCCACCCCAGACGGCAGCCTGGCGCTGCCGGAAACCGCGATCAACGCCAACAGCGACTATGAAAGCGCCTGGGGTGCATCCAGCGGCTACGTAGCCACTCGCACCGCCGCGGGCAGCAAGACCGATATGCCAATCGTCGAGGCGCCACGCTCGATGAGCGTGATTACCCGCCAGCAACTGGACGACCGTCAGGTACTCAACCTCAACGACGCCCTGCGCTACACCGCTGGCGTGCAGAGCAGCGGCTACGGCTCCGACTCGCGTGCCGACTGGCTGCGCGTGCGCGGTTTCGACCCAACCCAGTTCCTCGACGGCCTGCCGCTGCCCAAGGGTTCGTTCGCCAACCCCAAGGTCGAGCCGTGGAACCTTGAACGCATCACTGTGCTGCGTGGTCCGGCCTCGTCGGTGTATGGCCAGACCCCGCCAGGCGGCATGCTCGACATGGTCAGCCGCCGCCCGCAAGCCGAGAGCGCCAACCAGATCGAAGCCCAGGTCGGCAGCAACGAACACAAGCAGATCAACTTCGACAGCACTGGCAAGATCGACGACGAAGGCCGCTTTCTGTACCGCGTCAGTGGTGTAGTGCGCGACAGCAACTCGCCCATCGACCATATTCCGGACAAGCGCTATAACCTCGCCCCGAGCCTGACCTGGAACATCGATGAAGACACCAAGCTGACCTTCATCTCCCAGTACACCCGCGACGATACCGGCATCACTGGCCAGTTCCTGCCCCTACAGGGCACCAAGCTGGACTCTCCAGCCGGCAAGATCTCTCATCACAAGAACCTCGGCGAACCGGACTGGGATTTCTACGACCGCACCTACTACGCCCTGGGCTATGCCTTCGAGCACCGTCTGAACGACACCTGGCAGTTCCGCCAGAACCTGCGCTACACCAAGAGCGACCTGGCGTTCCAGGCCGTCAACGTGGGCACCATCAACACGGTCGACGCCGATGGCAACGTCAACCGCGAGGCGGGCATCGTCAACGAAGACATCAGCCAGTTCGCCGTGGACAACAATTTCCAGGCCGACTTCCAGACCGGCGCCATCAGCCACACCCTGCTGCTGGGCCTGGATCACCAACGCTCGAACACCAACTACCAGTGGCTGTATGGCGGTTCGTACGTGTATGACAGCAATGGCAACGTGATTGGCAACAATGTGCCGCCAATCAACGTCGGCAACCCGGTGTATGGCGGCGACATGTCCAATGTCAGCTACTTCGCCCTGCAGGACTTCAGCCAGAAAACCCGCCAGACCGGCGTCTACATCCAGGACCAGATGGCCTTGGACAACTGGCGCCTAACCCTCGGCGGACGTGAAGACTGGGTGCACACCGGCACCGTGTTCCACAACAAGGCCGATGCCACCAGCACCCAACGCGACAAGGCCTTCAGCGGTAACGTGGGCCTGAGCTATGTATTCGACAACGGCATCACTCCGTACATCTCCTACACCGAGTCGTTCCAGCCGGCGATGGGCGCCAACGTCGATTCGGCGCAATCGTTCGACCCGACCGAAGGCCGTCAGTACGAAGTGGGCGTGAAGTACCAGCCTGTCGGCAGCCAGACCTTGCTCACCGCAGCGGTGTATGACCTGACCCAGGAAAACGTGCGCGTCACTGAAGGCAGCATTACCCGCCAGGTCGGCGAGTTGCAGGTGCGCGGCCTGGAGCTGGAAGCCTCCACCCAGCTGACCGACAACCTCAAGGCGATTGCCTCCTACACCTACACCGACACCGAGATCACCAAGGGCCTGGCGACTGAGAAAGGCAATCGCATGGCGCTGATCCCGCGCAACCAGGCAACCCTGTGGGCTGACTACACCTGGCACAGCGGCCCGCTTGACGGCTTCGGCATTGGTGGCGGCGTGCGCTACGTGGGCGATACCTATGGCAACACAGCCAACACCGAGATCGCCCACGTCGGCTCGTACACCGTCTACGATGCCTCGGTGCATTACGACCTCGGCCGCCTGAACAACAGCATGAAAGGCCTGAGCGTGGCGGTTGAGGCAAAGAACCTGTTCAACAAGGACTACTTGTCCAACTGCGATGGTTACTGGTGCTACTACGGCGACGAGCGCAATGTGGTGGCCAGCGTTAACTACAAGTTCTGAGCCATGCAGGGGCCGCTTTGCGGCCCTTCGCGGGCAAGCCCGCTCCTACAGGGAGAGCGCCGTCGTTGAGATTGGCGCGGTCCCTGTGGGAGCGGGCTTGCCCGCGAAGGGCTGCAAAGCAGCCCCAAAGCAGGCGACACAAGAGCCCCCGTGATGAAAAGCCAAACCATCCGCCGCTGGTCCGCGATCCACACCTGGAGCAGCCTGATCTGTACGCTGTTCTTGCTGTTGCTGGCACTCACCGGCCTGCCACTGATCTTCCACCACGAGCTGGAACACCTGCTCGGCGATGCCCCTGAGCTGCGGCAAATGCCTGCCGACACCCCGCACCTGGATCTACAGCAGCTGGTGCTCAAGGCCGAGCAACATCGCCCCGGTGAGGTCATGCAGTATTTCGGCTATGACGAGAACGAGCCCAACGGCGTGATCGCCATCACCGCCGCCAGCGCAGGCAGCGATCCAAACGACTCGCACACCTTCATGCTCGACGCCCGCACCGGCGAGGCGGTTGCCATGCCTGCGGCCAATGGCGGCTTGATGATGACCCTGCTGCGCCTGCACGTGGACATGTTCGCCGGCCTGCCCGGCAAACTCTGGCTAGCGTTCATGGGCGTGCTGTTCGTCTTGGCGATCATCTCCGGCACCGTGCTCTACGCGCCCTTCATGCGTCGCCTGGCGTTCGCCACGGTGCGCCGCGACAAGTCACGCCGGCTGCGTTGGCTCGACCTGCATAACCTGATCGGCGTGGTCACCCTGACCTGGGCGCTGGTGGTCGGCGTCACCGGCGTGATCAGCGCCTGCGCCGACCTGGTGATCGCTGCCTGGCGCAACGAAAGTTTGACGGCCATGGTCGCGCCCTACCGCGATGCGCCAGCGCTGACAGAACGTGCACCCGCCAGTCGCCTGCTGGACATCGCCGAACACGCAGCACCTGGCATGCACCCCGACTTCATTGCCTTTCCCGGCACGCGCTTCTCCAGTGAGCACCACTATGCGGTGTTCATGAAAGGGGCCAGCCACCTGACCTCGCACCTGTTCACCCCAGTACTGATCGACGCCAAGACCCTTGAGGTCACCGCAGTCGGCGACCGACCGTGGTACATGGACGCCCTCGGTCTGTCGCAGCCACTGCACTTTGGCGACTATGGCGGACGACCGATGCAAATTCTCTGGGCGCTGCTCGATGTCCTGACCATCATCGTACTCGGCAGCGGCCTGTACCTGTGGCTCGCCAAGCAGCGCAAACCTCGTGAGGCCAAGGCATGGGCCACAAGTCGCAAGCCACCGCGCGGATCTTCGCCTGGCCGGCCTTGATTGGCCTGCTCGGCGCCCTAGGGCTGTTCGCCGCGTTGCTCGGCGACGGTTGGTGGGATGGGCTGTCCTGGCTTGGGCTGGGCATCCCGGCATGGTTGGCCATGCGCGGCCTGCTGCGACGCTGAGGTATCGGGTTAACGCCAAGGCCTGGGCACTTCGCGCCAGCATGGGACATCCTCACCCCTAGGAGATGACTCGTGACGCCGTTGCTGCTGCTCCAGGCACTAGACACTCAATTAAACACCCTGCTGCCGCCACTGCCGGGTGTGGAATACCGCCTCGACCAGTGTCTAGCGAACCTCTTCCCAGGGCAGAACATTACCGCCCGCGCCCTGCACTTTGGCCGTTGGCCACTGCTGGATCTGATCGGTTTACATCTGTTCGATGGCGCAACCTTCACGCTGCCAGTTGCCACTGCCCCCCGCCATGACGCTTATCCGCAGCTCAGCTTGCCGGCCGACTTCACCACGCGGATCGGCAGCTTTTGCACAACCCTTCGCCAGACCCTGCATGCCGATCTGGCAAGCTATTGGCTGGAGCGCGACAGCAAGGGACTGAGCCGTGAGGTCCGCCTGGCGTCATTGCGCCGAGAGCAATTGTTCACCGAGATACGTTTACGCCTAAGCGACCAGACCCTGTCGCCAGAACACGCCCAGTTGCTCAACACCTGCCTTCAATTGCCGCTGCCCTGGCAACGCCGACACCTGCCCGCCACTGGCCGGCCCCAGCTGTATCGCCCGCTACTTTCCGGCACGGCGCCACACTGGCGCAGTCATCTGCCTGGGGTAATGATCCTCACTGAACACGGCCCTGAGGGTCGCTTGATCGAGGCTCACGAACCGGTCGGGCGAGTGATCCTATGTAGCGTCGCGCATGGCATCGAGGCATTCGAAAGCCTCGCCGCGCTGCATGTGGAGCTGTGCGAACGCCTTGAGGATCAACAACAGAGCGAACCGCTGAGCAGACTACTGGTCGAGCCGGAGCAGCAGCGACGTGCGTGCCGAGCCGAGCGCCTGCGCTATGACTGGTACAACGAAGACCTCGCGCAGTCGCAGGCACTGGCCATTGGCGATGCCCATGACAAGCGCCTGACGCTCGCCTGGCGAACCGCGTTCGAACGCGGTCTGCAGCGTGACATCGGCCAGCTCGATGCCAGGCTGGCCAGCGCACTGGATCTTCACCACGAACTAAGCAGCCACGGCCCGTTAGCCACCCGCTACGGTCTGCTGCTGGAAAAACACTTGCCCAACTGGTTGCGCACCACCAGCCAGCAAGGCGTCGCGCACATCATGCAAGCGATGCAGGAGCAGGTCGCAGCCATCGAGGCAGCTGCCGCGCCTGGCATTCTCACCCTGGAGCAGTTCAAGCAGCGCCACTCGCTGTTGAATTGGGTGCGCGAGCGTCTGCGCGAGTTCTTGCAGCGCGACCCTGGCATCGATACTGCCCCGCAAGATATCTCGATCAGCGTGACCCTGGCGCGTCAGGTCGGACCGCTGCTCAACCCGCTCGACAGCAGTGCCTACATTCCCGTGGTAAGCAACCCGCAGGCAGGCACAAGCGTGGAACTGGTCAGGCAGACCTATCGGCTAGACGAGCTGGCACTGCTCAACATCGCTTGGTTCGATGTCGATTACTGGCTGACCGCACGCGTGCATCTGGACAACGACCAGGCATTACCGGCGCTTACCCCGCTGAGGGTCAAACAGATCATTCGTCGATTGAACGCTGGCAGTGGTTATCAGGCTTATCTGCGCACCCAACTGCTCGAGTCGCCACATGGCCAGTGGCGCCAACAAGCGCATGAGCACCTCAATCGCACGCGCATGAATGCCGAAGCAGTGAAGGCGCGTTACGCAGGCCATTTTCAGCGTGACACGTTCGAACAAGGCTATGGCTGGGCCAATACCGTGATCCATGCGCCCGATAGCCACAACCGCCCTCATTACAACGAGCAACAGGTGATCGTGCGGCAGATACTGATCCAAGGGCAAACCTTGCTAGGGGTGCTATTGCTGGTTTCCCCGGAGAACTCGAACCGCATCGTGGCCTACTGCCCCGACGCGCCAGACCGTCGCCCATGGCGTGAATACACCAATGCCAGGGCGCTGATCCGCGCCGTGCGCACCGATACGCAGCTGCGCCGCTATGTATTGCAGCGCTTGCCACTGGGCAACGGCAACGCGCTGGAACAGCTGCTACTCAAAGGCCGCCTGGGCTCGCATATCGGCCTGCAGACGATCACCGGCAACCTTTACCAGGCGAGCTACCGGGCCGAAGTGAACCATCTGCTGGCTCAGGCCGATAACGTGACCCGCAGCAACGAAGAGTTGCTAGGTCAATATTCGGTCAATGTTCTGAGGCTACTACTGGATATCGTCACCCTGGTGCTGCCGCAGGCAGGCTCGGTGGCACTGGCGTTCGGGCGTATGGGCATTTCCATCTGGGATGGCTTTGAAGCATTCGAACACGACGATCATAGCGGTGCCCTGCATCACGCTGTCGCCGCACTCGGGCATGCCACTGCGGGGTTAAACGATATGTCGGGTTCAGGGCTGATGCGTCGAGCCATGCGTGGGCTACCGAAACCACCACCAGTACCGCTACCCCCGCATTACGAAGCGACCCCCGAAGTCGCCAGTTTGCGCTACCGCATCGATGCGCCCCACGGTGAGGCCGTCTATGAGAAAAGATCGACAAGCCCAGGTCTGTCTCAATACTTCGTGAAAGACAACCTTGGCCGCTACTTCAACGTCACCTTCGACGGGACGCGCTGGCGCGCCATCGATCCAAACTTGCCCAATGCCTATCTGCAACTGCCCATCCAGCGCTGTCTGGATGGCAGCTGGGTGGTTGATTCACCGCTGCTCTGGCATGACGGGCTACCTGATATCCAGCAACTACTGGACGACAGCCGCCTGACATCTACCCGGCAAGGCGTTGCTGACGCAGACGATGAAAACCTGTTTGAAGAGAATACCCAGCTATATGTGCAGCTGGGATCGAATCAGTTTCCCGTACGCCGCCACTTGCTCAAAAGCCACTACCACCTGGTGATGCCTGAAACCCAGCGAGGCAGCGTTGCCGCTTGGGCGGTACTGCGCTGGCAAGATGACCAGTGGCACATCCGGGTGCGCCAGACCGGCCGCAGCAGCGACTGGCTGGCGCTTCCGGCAGCTTACTCGGCAAGCCTTGGCAGCAGCTGATCGATACGTTGGTGCAGGGCACTGCCACTGGGCCAGTTGCGCAGCATCCGCGCCCGATCGCGGGAGTAGGCCGCAGCGAAGCTGAGCTGGGTGGCGTGCTGGCACATGGCGTCGAGATCGATCAGCGACCATTGGCCGTTCTGCCAGAACAGGTTGTGGCCCTTCATGTCGCCATGGCTGATGCGCTCGCGGATCAGTTGCTGCATGAGGTGGACCAGCGCCTGCAGCTGCTCTTGCGGTGCATCACCACTGTCGATATAGGGCTTGAAGCACTCGATCAGGTCCGGACCATCGGCATATTCGGTCACCAGGTAGGCACGACTGCGCAGGCCCATGACCCGTTGTTCGAGCACCGCCAGGGGCTTGGGCGTGGCGATGTCGAGGAATGTCAGGCGATGCGCCTCGATCCACGAATGCCAGGCCCGGCTCGGACGCCAGAAGCGCTTGAACCAGTGCGCAGTGTTCTTGATGTTGTAGCGTTTGAGGACCAACTTGCGCCCATCTACCTCGACCCGCGCGACACTGGCCGCGCCGCCGGTTTTGTACAAATGGCCCTGGTCGATCAAGGCGTCGGCCTGCTCCAGTACCGGTAGCATGGCCTCGACTTCTGGCCGGCGGATCGCCCGCAGGCCAGACAGGGTTCGCTGCACGCTGAACAGGGTGCACTCGCGACCGGCCTTATCCAGGTAATCCTTCAGACGCCATGCACGGACCTTGTCGACCTGCTTTTGCAGGGCTTCCAGTGGCAGCGCATGCTCGCCGTTAGCCAGCAGATAGTGCACCAGCAGTTCTTCGATGAAAGGCTCCAGGCGCTTGGGCAACTGGGCGAAGAACACCCCAAGGTTTTCCAGCACGCGCTGGCGCGAGAGGGTTTGACCTGGCGTCTCGGCTTTGATTCCGGCGCCGTCGATCAAGTACAGGCGGCCGTTGTGACGCAGCAAGTTGTCCAGGTGCAAGTCCGTTTGCCAGAGGCCTTTGGCATGCATCTGCGCCACGGCAGTCAGTGCCTCGCCGAGCACCAGGTGCTGCTCGTCGGCCAACGGCGGCAGCGCTTCGACTTCGGTCCAGGCATCGCCCAGGCTCTCGGCGCCTTCGAGGTACTCGAACAGCAACCAGCCGCCCTCGCCTTCCTTGAGGCCGTCGGCCAGCAGTTGCGGGGTGGTCAGGCCCTGCGCAGCCATCAGCTTGACGCCTTCGAGCTCACGCTGGAAATGCCGCGCGGCGTTGTTGCCGACCAACAGCTTGGCCAGCACCGGGGTACCGCGCCAGATACCCGCGCCGACGTAACGCTGGCCGGGCAACACGCGCAACAGGCTGAGCAGTTGCAGCTCGGCACTGCCTGCGGCGTCGGCCAGGGTCACGCTCAGCGGCAACGCCGGGCTGCGCCCGGCCGCTTTCAATTCAGACAAACGCATCAACGTGCCTCTTTTTCACGACGGCGGCGCACCAGGCGCTGCAGCCAGGTCGCCACCAGCGGGCTGTCGGCGGGCTGCTCAAGATAGGCGGCCAGCATGCTGCGCACATCACCCTCGCTCCAGGCGCGGGTGCGACGCAGCAGTGGTTCCAGGTCCTTGAGGCGGTCACGCATGCCCAGCAGCAGTGGGCGGGTCTTTTCCAGATCGATCAGCTGCGCTTGCCAGCCTTCGCGGCGCTCACGCAGGAAGATGTGCTTGGGATAGAAGCAGCCATGCACTTGACCCGCTGCGTGCAGGGTGCGCGCCAGCTGACCGCAGGCCTGGAGAATCCCTAGGCGCTTCTCGGCAGCCAGCAGCGGCCATTGCTCGAGCAAGCTGTCCAGGTCGCTCCACTCGTCCAGGGCACGGGTCATGAGAATCGCGCGGTGCTGGCCCTTGCTCTTGCGCTCGCCATAGAACACCGCCTGCAAGGCCGGGATCTTGAGCTTCTGGTAGCGGCTGATATTGCGAAATTCGCGGGCGAAGGTTGGCTCGCCGAACGGTCGGTGCAGGGTCCGCGTGAGGTAGTCGCACTGGCGCTTGAGGTAATAGCCCTTGCCCTCGAGCTCCAGGCGATACACGCTGCTCCAGCCGCCACGGCCGGTATTGGGTTCGTCCACGGCGTCCAGTTGCAGCGCCCACAGCGCTTCGAAATCGTTCAGGCCGTGGCGTTGCAGCAGCGCTAGATCGCCGCTGGCCAGGTAATCGGTCATTCCCTTCCCTCGAAAAAGCGCACCACTTCGCGCACCCGTTGCTTGTCGCGGGCATTGAGCCGTTGATGCCCGCGGTATTGCAGATAGAAACGCAGGCGTTGGGTGGCCGAAAGGTGGTACTTGGCAACCTTGTCCAGGCAGGCCAGGTCCTTGATGACCCGATGGCGGAGCATGAAGCCGCGCCAGAAGTCACCGGTCGGACAATCGATGAAGAATAGCGTGCCCTGGTCATCCACCAACAGATTGCGCCACTTCAGGTCGTTATGGGTGAAGTGGTGATCGTGCATCACCCGGGTGTGGCGCGCCAGTTGCCGGCTGACGTGATCGACCCAGGCACGATCGGCCAGGCGCGGATCATTGTGTTTGGCCAGCTCCGACAAATCCTCGGTACGCGGCAACTCACGGGTGATCATCGCCCCACGGGCAAAGGCCAGGCCCTTGCGCTCCAGGCCCCAGGCCACCACCTCGGCAGTGGGAATGCCCCACTTGGCGAACTGCTTGAGGTTCTGCCACTCGGCCTTGATTCGCGGCCGCCCGAGGTAGCGGCGCATGTGCTTGCCGGCGCCAGTGTAGCGTTTGACGTAGTAATTGACCCCGCCACGCTCGATGCGCACCACTTCACTGAGTGGGTCGCTGGTCAAGCGTTCGCCCTGGAGCGCGAACACCGCCTCGAGACTGCCAAAATCCGCCGCCAGCGGTTCATAGCCCGGCGCCAGTGTCCAACCCGCCATCAGAGCGCATCCCCATAGCGTTGTTTGCGATCGTAGAGTTTCTGCGCCTTGCGTTCGAGCCAGGCGAGCAGCGCGGCCTCGTCAGCCAGGATCTGGCGTAACGGGCGCTGGAAATAGCCGCGCAAGAAGCGCAGTTTGTCGCGGCGGGTCAGGCCGATGTCCAGCGCCGAGAAGTACAGCGCGGCCAGGTCTTTGTCGCGCCAACGGCGGCTGATGCTGGCACGGGTCTGGGCACGGTGCAGGTCGATCACCGACAACTTCAGATCTTCTGGCGTCACCGGGCGATCGGTGTGCAGCAGAAAGTGGCAAATGTAGCAGTCGCGGTGGTTGACACCGGCGCGGTGCATGCCGCCAGTCATCTTCGCCACTTCGGCGATCAGCGCATGCTTCAGGCGCGGCAGCGGCGGCTGCTTGACCCAGTCCAGGCTGAAATCTTCCAAGCTGATGGTCGGCGCCAGCTCTTCGGTGACGATGAACGAATGCTGGGTGGCAGGATTGCTGCCGCGCTCGCCATAGGCGACGGCGGTCATGGTCGGCACGCCGACTTGGTGCAGGCGCTGGATGGCCCGCCATTCCTGGCCGGCACCCAGCACCGGCAGCTTGGCGCTGAACAGGTTCTTGAAGATCTCGCCCCAGCCGATGCCGCGGTGGATCTTGACGAAATAGCCCTCGCCTTCGACTTCGGTGCGCAGCGTGCGGCGCCCTTCGAGCTCGCGGAACACTTCGCCTTGCAAGCCTTCGACGGCCTCGAAGGCATCGCGTCCGGCCCACAGGCGTTTGAACGGTTCAGCCAGTATCAGCTTCATGCGTGCTCCTGGTTGAGGATCACATCGGCAGCGTGCTGCGGCATGCTGTAGAGGTCGGCGCTGTCGGCAAATGCCAGGCCATTGCGCGACCACGTGGCACGCGCTTGGGCGTCTTCGAGCATGCGTTGCAGGTAGCGGTTGAGCTGCTCCTGCTCGAACGGCTCATCCAGCACCAGGCCGCTATCGGCCTCGGCAATGTAATGGGCATAACCGCAGACTTTCGAGACCAGCACCGGCAACCCGGCGACCAGTGCCTCGAGCAGCACCGTGCCAGTGTTCTCGTTGTAGGCCGGGTGGATCAGCATATCGGCGCCGAGCAGGAAGCGCGGAATATCGCTGCGCCCCTTGAGGAACTGCACTTGCTCGCCCAAGCCCAGGGTCGCGCTTTGCAGCTGGAAGACCTTGGGGTCGTCCTGGCCGATGACCATCAGCCGGGTGCGCTTGCGCAGGCCAGAAGGCAACGCGGCCAGGGCCTTGAGACTGCGGTCGACGCCCTTGGTCTTGAACCCCGAGCCAATCTGCACCAGCAGCAAGTCGTCAGCGCCCAGGTTGAACTCCTGGCGGAACTGCGCGCGAATTTCAGCGGCGTTGTCTGGCGCGCGGCGATCCTGGGAAATACCCGGCGGCAGCAGGTGGAAGCGCTCCACCGGGGTGTCGTAGTGCTTGATGAACAGCGGTTGCTGCACTTCGGAAATCATCAGGATCTCGGTGCGTGCATCGCGGGCAAAAACCGCTCGCTCGTATTCGGCGAAGTGCCGGTAGCGGCCCCAGCGCCGATACAGGCCACCGCGCAGGGTCTGCGCCTTATCTTCGAAGCAGCCGTCGGCGGCGTAGTAGACGTCCAGGCCCGGCATCTTGTTGAAGCCGATCAGGCGGTCGACCGGGCGCTTGGCCAGGTCGGCTTGCATCCAGGCGCTGAGCTTCTCGTTGCGCCGATGGTTGAACAGCGCCTTGACCGGCGCCACCAGTACTTCGAAGCCCGGTGGAATGTCCCCTTCCCAGATCAGGGTGTAGACCCGGATCTGATGGCCACGCTTCTGGCACTCAAGGGCAATGCGCATGAAGTCACGCTGCAGCCCGCCGAAGGGGAAGTATTTGTAAAGCACGAAAGCCAGTTGCATCAACGAACATCCTCAGCCAGCAGCAACGCGCTCAAGCGGCTCGCCACATGCTCGGGATTCAGGCGAGTGAAGCACAGCGGCCACTCGCGTTTGAGATCGAACCGGCGCAGGTCCTCGGCGCTCGGTTTATAGGTGCACTTCTTCTGCAGGCAGGGCGCACAGGGGAAGTCGCTCGCCTGGTGGACCTGGACACGTCCATAGGCGCCGGTCAAACCAGGGTTGGTGGGGCCAAACAGCGAGATGGTCGGCACATCCAGCGCCGCGGCCAGATGGCCCAGGCCGGTGTCCACTGCCACGCAGGCCTTGGCGGCCGCCAATACACGGGCCACGCCGACCAGGTTCAACTTGGGCAGTACCTGGCAGTTATTCAAGCCCTGGGCGATGCGCTCGGCGCGCGCCTTCTCGGTTGGGTTACCCCAGGGCAGGCACACCTTGAGGTTGCGCCGGCCCATGCGCTCGGCCAGTTCGCGCCAATAGGCTTCCGGCCAGTGCTTGGTGGCCCAGGTGGTGCCATGCAGGAACACCACGTAGGGTGCTGCTGGCGGCAATTGCAGACGCTCCAGGTCCAGGCCGTAGTTGCCGATGCCTTCCGGCAAGTCATAGGCCAAGGCCAAGGCGAACAGCTGGCGCACACGTTCGACGGCGTGCTGGCCAACCGCGACCGACAGCGGCCGGTCATAGAAACGACTGGACCAGCCTTCGCGCGCAGAGAAGCGATCGAGCCCTGCCACCGGCGCCTTGACGTAGCGGGTCAGCCAGGCCGACTTGACCAGACCCTGGGCATCGATCACCAGGTCGTATTTGCGCTCACGCACGCGCTGCTTGAAGGCCTTCCACTCGCCGCTTTTGAGGGTCTGCCAGATATTCTTGCGCCAGCGACGGATCGCCACCGGGATGACCTGGTCGACCGCTGGGTGCCAACTGGGGATCTCGGCGAAGCCCTCCTCCACCACCCAGTCGAAACGAATCCCGGGGATGGCGTGAGCGGCATCGGTGAGCGCTGGCAAGGTATGGATGACATCTCCCAGCGAAGATGTCTTGATGATCAGCACCCGCACTTAGTCGACCTCAGCCACGGTATCGATCAGGTTCGGCCCGGCCAGGTGCTGCAAGGCAGCGATGACCTTGCCAGGCTCCAGCAGGCGCAGGCAGTTGTAGTGGCCGAACCGGCAGGTCCGGTCGAAGCATGGGCTGCACTCCAGGCCCAGGCGCACCACCTCGACCTGCTCGGCCAACGGCGGGGTGAAGCCCGGCGAGGTCGAACCGTAGACTGCCACCAGCGGGCGGTTCAACGCAGCGGCCACGTGCATCAGGCCCGAATCGTTGGACACCACCGCGTCGGCGCAGGACATCAAGTCGATGGCTTCGGCCAGCGAGGTTTCGCCTGCCAGGTTGCTCGATTCTTCCCGCAGCCCCGGAATCAACCGGTCGCGGATCGACTCACCCACCGGATGATCGTTCTTCGAGCCGAACAGCCAGACTTGCCAACCCTGGCGAATCATTGCATCGGCGACTTCCGCGTAATGCTCGGCCGGCCAGCGCTTGGCTTCGCCAAACTCGGCACCTGGGCACAACGCCAGCACCGGGCGATCCAGGCTCAAGCCGAATTTGGCCAGAGCGGCTTCACGGCTGGCGGCTTCGATCTGCAAGGTCGGTCGCGGGTACGGTTTAGGCAACTCGGCACCCGGCGTATAGGCCAGGGCCATGAAGCGCTCGATCATCAGCGGATAACGCTCTTTATCGAGCTTGCGCACATCGTTGAGTAGCAGGTAGCGCATTTCGCCGCGCCAGCCGGTGCGCTTGGGAATACCCGCGAAGTACGGCACCAGCGCCGACTTGAGCGAATTGGGCAAAAGGATCGCCTGGTCGTACTGGCCGGCCAGGGATTTGCCGATGCGCCGACGCGTCGCCAGCTCAAGTGCGCCGTGGCCAAGCGGGAAGCTCAGGGCCTGGCGGACCTCAGGCATACGCTCAAGGATCGGCCGGCTCCACTCGGGCGCCAGCACGTCGATCACGCATTCGGGGTGCTGCTGCTTCAGGCAGTGGAACAGCGTTTGCGCCATTACCATGTCGCCGACCCAGCTGGGGCCAATGATCAGTATTCTCATGCTTTGTCCAGAAACGCTCGGGGATAACCCATACCTTGCGGCAACGGCTGACATGGCAACGGGCTTGCCCGGCGATAGCATCGTTGTGTGACGACGCCATCGCTGGTCAAGCCCGCTCCCAGGCAAACCGCTCGCGCGGGCTTCGAGGCGAGCCATCCCTCTTTATATTCAGGCTATATGGCGTGCAGTGTACCACTGGTGCCCGGTCGTCGCCCTGAACGCTCAACTCAGGCCAAGCTCACCCCAGATTCGCCGTACTTCGCGGCGCTCGTCGGCGAACTGGGCGGCATCGATGACCCCGGCCTGCTTCTGCAAGGCCTGGCGATGCGAAGCCGAACGGAAGGCCTTGTACACCTCACGCAGCAACACCGCATCACTGGCGGGCAGCAGGCCGGCCTGTTCGAGCTCTTCGAGGATGCGGATATTGTCGGTCCAGCGCAGCAACGCCGGGTGGTCGTGGGACCAGGCCAATGCTGCGTACTGGACCATGAATTCGATATCCACGATACCGCCGGCATCCTGCTTGATATCGAACGGCACGCCCGCATCGAAGGCGTTGCTGGCAGTGCCGGCGGCGGTGAGCTTGGTGCCGAGGTTGTCACGCATCTTGGCGCGCATCTCGCTGACCTCGACGCGCAGCTTATCGAGGTCCCGGGCCTGTCCCAGCACCTTGGCGCGCACCGCCTCGAACGCCGTGGTCACCTGCTTGCACCCTACCAGCACCCGCGCCCTGACCAGGGCCTGATGCTCCCAGGTCCAGGCTTCGCCTTGTTGATAACGTTCGAACGCACCGAGCGAGCTGACCAGCAGCCCGGAAGCGCCCGATGGCCGCAGGCGCATATCGACGTCATACAGCTGGCCGGAGTTGGTCTGGGTGGTCAGCAGGTGAATGATGCGCTGGCCCAGGCGGGTGAAGAACTGCGCGCTGTCGATCGGCTTGGCGCCGTCGGTCTCGGCATGCAGGTCGCCGTCGTGAATGAATACCAGGTCCAGGTCCGAGCCATGGCCCAGCTCCAGGCCACCGACCTTGCCATACCCGACGATGATGAAGCCCGGATCGCACAGGCTGCCATCGCTGCGCTTGGGCTGGCCATGACGCGCCACGGTCTGGCGCCAGGCCAGGGCCAGGACCTGGTCGAGAATGGCTTCGGCGAGCCAGGTGAGGTAGTCGCTGACTTTCATCAACGGCAGGTTGCCGCTGATTTCCGAAGCCGCCACGCGCAGGCTGTGCGCTAGCTTGAAGTGACGCAGGGCCTCCATCTGCTGTTCCAGGTCATCTTCGGGGATGCGCGTCAGCCGCTCACGCAGCTCCGAAGCCAGCTCCGGCGCCAGTGGCGGGCTGAACAGGCGGCCTTCATTGAGCAGTTCGTCGAGCAGCAGCGGATAGCGGGCGATCTGCTCGGCAATCCATGGGCTGGCGGCGCAAAGCGTCAGCAGGCGACGTAGCGCACCTGGGTTTTCGGTAAGCAGGACTAGATAAGCCGAACGCCGCGCCACCGCTTCGACCAGCGGCAGCACCCGTTCCAGCACCAGGTCCGGGTTGTCGTGCTCGACGGCCTGGGCCAGCAGGCGCGGAATGAAGGCATCCAGGCGCTCACGCCCCAAGCGCTGCATCGATCGCAACTGCGGGCTGGCACGCAAACCGGCCAGGCGCCGCAAGGCCTCGGCGGGCTGGCAGAACCCGGCTTCCTCCAGCTGTCGGCAAGCGGCTTCTTCGTCTTGGGCCTGTTCCCACAGCGGCGACCACTCCCCCCCCACCACCAACTCGCCCTCGCCCTCGTCTTCATCCGGGTCGGCGATCACTTGGCGGAAATGCCAGTCGATGCGCCCGCGCCAATACATGAGCTGATCGTGGAAGCTGTGCCAGTCGGCAAAGCCGAGGATAAAGGCCACCCGCGCGCGGTCGGTATCGTCTTCAGGGAGCATCTGCGTCTGGCGGTCGGCGATGGCCTGGATGGCATGTTCGGTATACCGCAGGAATTGGTAGCCTTCGCGCAGCTCGGCCACCACCGCCGGCGGCAGGTAACCCTGGCCCTCCAAGGTTGCCAGGACTTTAAGCAGTGGCCGCTGCTGCAGGCTCAGGTCACGC
>Ga0213821_1000038_pt1 | contig 91479 bp, 75 predicted proteins | sample MC6MC0909MG_FD_179894 | JGI IMG/M metagenome (GOLD analysis project Ga0213821, IMG submission 179894) | Enriched soil aggregate microbial communities from Iowa State University, Ames, United States - MC6-MC0909-MG | ecosystem: Environmental > Terrestrial > Soil > Unclassified | place: USA: Iowa...
TTAGGCACGCCGCCAGCGTTCGTCCTGAGCCAGGATCAAACTCTCCATAAAAGAAATTTGATTAGCTCAAATTGTTTTGCTGGCATCAATTTTGATGTCCAAAATTTTTGTTTCATTCACTAACATAGTTAACTCAGAAACTATATTGATTACGTTTTGCTTGTTCAGTTTTCAAGGTTCATATTGTGCCGTGTTTCGGCGACAGTAATAATATTATATCAAAATACCATTATGTTTGTCAACAACTTTTTTTAAAGTTGTTTTTCGCTGTCGAAGTGACAGGAATTACAATATATCATAATAAGCTTTTGTCTGTCAACACATTATTAAATTAATATTTATTAATATAATTGGTGTTTTACGACAGGATTAAATAATATCATGCTGATTATAGTTTAGTCAACAAAAAATATAAAAAACTTTCCTAATGTCTATTCCAGCAAATCACATAGCCATTAAAGGGTACCTATGCCTCACTTCCTTCTATAAGAAAAGCAAAACATCTTCACGTGGTCCTTCAATGCTTGAGAATTGAAGTTTATACCTATTAAGAACAAACTACCCTCAAGTAAAAAAGAACCCTCAAAAAAGAGGGTTCTTTTACAGTTCGTTAAGTTGTTTCGATTAAGCCGTATTTGCCATCTTTACGTTTGTAAACAATGTTTGTGCCGTTTGATTCAGCATCAGTGAAGATGTAGAAATCATGGCCTAGCATATTCATCTGTAAAACCGCTTCTTCATGATCCATCGGTTTTAAATCAAATTGTTTAGTACGTACAATAGAGTATTCGTCTTCCTCTGTTGCAGTATCAGCTGCAGCCTGTGTTATAGCAAAATAAAGTCCTGCACCTTCACGCTCACGGAATTTACGGTTTACTTTTGTTTTATGCTTGCGAATTTGTCGCTCTAATTTATCAACAATTAAATCGATGGCAGCATACATATCGTTATGACGTTCTTCTGCACGAAGTGTTAAGTTCTTCATAGGAATCGTAACTTCCACTTTTGTTTGCTTGTCATTATAAACCTTTAAATTTACGTTAGCATTGGCGTTAACATCTTCGTTAAAATAACGTTCAACTTTTTCGATTTTATTTTCAACATACTCTCGAATAGCTGGAGTTACCTCAATATTTTCACCACGAATGTTAAAGTTTAACATGTAAACTCCTCCTTTATGACTGCTATACATTCTATTTCTACACAAGTGTGTGAAATTCCTCTAAAATAATTCTTTTTTTAATAAAATATTAAGAATTAATTTTTTTTTGCTTTGCTTCAGCAGTTTCTTTTTTACGACGCATTTTCAATTCGTCAACAATCAAATCCTCAATAGCGCCCTGATTATTGAAATACACACCGTATTGTTTGCCATTAGCAAATGGACGGCTCCAAATGACCTCTCCATATACGCGAATTTCTCTCGTATCCAACACAAATCGCAAATCAAGAGGCGCAGGATGAAAACCTAAATCAACCTCTGTAAACATTTTCAATCCCCGCGGACTAATATCCAATAAATCAGCCATCGCAGTTTGTGCATGATTCACTTTGCCATTTTCATATATCGCGAAAGTCATTTGTACAGGCTCATCAAATTTAAATCGAAAGCCTTCTTGTCGCTTAAATATCATATTCCCCACCCCAATACTTTTCAAACATATAGTTAGCTTGATTATGACACGAACACACGATTTCCATCTAGAGGGAATTAGTAACATATTTGTCCATTTCATGACCAAATTTATGACTATATGTACAGTTTCGTTTGTCGATTTTCGTATAATCTTAATAACTTTATATTGATGATAAATAAAAGAGACCATCACCAAACGATGGTCTCTAATTTTGTATTACACTTGTGCGTTATTGCCATTTCCAAACTGTTGTTGTCGATTAATGCGAATAACTTCTTTCCAAGTATCCCGAAATTCCGTCACTAACCCTTCAACCTCTTCTATGATACTAACATCATTTTGGATATTTGCTTCTAATAAACGATGTTGTATATATTCATATAATTTCATCATTTGTTTTGAAATCTCGATATCCATGTTTAATGTCGTCATCAATTCTGAAATAATGGCTTGTGAGCGTTGAATATTGTAATTTCGCTGTTCAATGTTTCTATCGTCGATAGCTGATTTAGCTTTAGTTAAAAACTTTAAACAGCCATTATATAACATCAACGTAAGCTCTCCTGGTGAAGCTGTTGTCACACTATTTTGTTTGTAGGCGTTAAAAGCTGCATTTTGCGTTGCCATGGAGACACTCCTTCATATAAATAACTGCTATTTTTTTCCGTCGTAATAACGACCTTCTAAAGTTCTTAAACTTTCATATGGATCTATATAATGTTGTTCATGCTTTTTAGAATTATTTAACTCCTTAATGTCTTCTTTAACCGCATCCAAAACTTTAGATAACCTTTCCTGAATACCTTTATCCAGTTCAAATAGTGTTTGGTGGGTTTTATTAGTTTCATCATATTTGAAGTTAAACTGTTTAATTTGATCTACTAGTTTTCCGCGGTCATCTAAATAATCATTTATTTTGTTAGTATAATCTGTACGTTCTTCACCTGTTGGAATCTGTGTCAAATATTTATATAATTGAGCAGAAATCTGCATATAACTAGTTAATAATTTATCCATTTATCTCACCCAAGTTATCCTTGTGCAAATAAACTAGATTGCGAGTTCGCTTTTTGAATAGCTTGCTCCATTGCAGAGAATTGTTTGAAATAGCGCTCTTCAATTGATTTTAATTTTGTTTGCCAATCACTAATTTTTGTTTCAATGGAAATTAAATTCTTACCTAAAGTGAATGAGTTTTCAACAGCACCTTCTTTTCCTGCCTTTGCAGCAATTGAATCAATTCCCGTTTTCGCTATGCTGCGTAATTGAGTTATAAGGCCACCCTTATCTCCTGTTCCATTTTCTTCTGCTGAACGTGTAAATAAATCTGCTATTGCATCAGGGTTTTCTTCAATTGCTTGCAGAAGTTTTTTTTCATCAATTACTAATTTGCCACCATCTGTATACTTATCTGAAGTAGTGATACCGATGTTATATAACGTATTATACTTTCCATCTTTATTAGTACCAATAGAGTAAATAGCTGTACGCATATTTGATACAACTGCGCTAATTGCAGTATCATTTCTTAAAGTACCTAATTTAGCCTTCTCTTCCCATTTCTTAATTTCATCATCTGACATTTCTGCCTTTTGAGCATCTGTTAAAGGAGGATAGCTATAATTCTTCTTCTCTTTAATAGGGGAATTCAAGCTCTCAATTAGCCCATTATAAAGTTCAACAAAAGATTTGACCTTATCCGCAATTGCATTTTTATCAGTAGTCGAAGAAATCGAAACCGACCCATCAGTACCTTGTGTAAAAGCTTTATTTAATGTAATTGTATAACCCGATTCAGAAAATGTATTCGATGAGCTTGTTTTCTTAATACCATTTACAGTATATGTAGCATTTTGACCAACCGCATCACCAAATGATCCTGAATTATCTGCTAGGCCTAATTTTTCAAAAACATTTGAAGAAGGCTGACTTGATCCATCAGCTTTTAATACTTCCATGGATACGCCTTCATTATTTCCTGTTGCATTTGCTGTTAATGACATCTTGCCGCCTGAGAACACTGCAGTAAGCCCAGCGCCTGAAGAGTTAACTTTTTTTACAAAATCATCAACTGTATCTTCAATATCAAATTTTATTGAAGTTTCTTTTAAAGTACCATCTTTTTGAATCACTTTAACCTTTACTTCACCATCAGGACTTGTAATATTTAAGTCTTTTAACTTTGTAGATCCTGTTATCTTTTCATTTGTAACTGGGTCTTTAATTTCTCCGGAGATTTTTATTGCAGATTTAGCCAATTCAGCATCTGTTATTGTTAAAGATCCCGAAGCTGAAGCGCTCGCTGTTACTGATACCTTACTTGAATCAGAAACAGTTGCAGATTTTGCTAAAAATGAACTTGGTTTATATTTATCATATGATTCTGTTCTAAACGCTTCTAATTTAGTGTTAATACTTCTATAAGAATCACGTTGCCACTCATATTTTTGCTTTTGTTGCTGAAGCTTCTCCATTTTTGCACTTTCAGCTTTCATCAACTTTTCAACAATAGAGTCGATATCCATACCCGAAGCTAATCCTGTAAGTCGATTACTCGAACTTGATAAATAAGAAAACGATGCTGCATTTGTAGTTGCCATAATATTAACCTCCAATAATTATATTTTTTCGTCTACAATCATACCTACTAGCTTTTGCATCTCATAAAATGCATCCAAAAGTTTTTTCGGCGGAATTTCTTTTACTACTTCTTCTGTTTCCGTATCAACTACTTGAACAAAATAACGATCTAAGCCTTCATGAAACACAAACTTAGATGCACTATGGTTTAATTGTAAAAATTCATTTACTGAGTCCACTGCCTGCTGTAGTTTTTCCTTTGATACAGCATGTTCTTCAGTTTTCACTTCTATTTTCTCATTTATTGGTAACATACCTGAATTAGTTGTTACTTCGTTAGAGTTTTTCTGGATTGTCTGTACAGAGCCTGATGGATTGCCTGATTCTATTGATTGCCCTTGTGTGGCAATTCGCATATTCACTAACCTCCTAAACAAATAGATAACTTAAGTTTATTATCGGAAGCATTTGGCATTCTTTTACTCAATAAAAGATTATGTGAAAATAAATAGAAAAATAGAAGTTATATCTCCCTATATAAACCTCGCTCTATATTAATAGTTGATGTGCTTTTATTTTAAGTTCTCTGGATACACATCATGAAAAATATCGACAATTGCTTTTGCTCTTTCTTCAAATGTATGCATGCCTTTTACGGCTTGCCATGCTGACTCTGATATTTTTTCACGTTGTTCATCATTTTGTAAAATACTTTGTACGTTCTTCACCATTGCATTTATATCATTAAAGTTATAGAAAATTAATTCTTCACCTTCATTAAATAATTCTCTTAAGTACGGTGTTTCATTTGTTACTACCACAGAACGTGCCGCCATTCCGGCAAAAACCCTTTCATGAGTTCCATCACGTAGTAATGCTTGAAAGTTCAATACTATTTTTGACTTTCTCATTAATTCTTGTGTCTTCCAATAATTTTCCGATTCATGGATATGGACATTTGGATAAGTCGACACAGGAGAATAACACCAATTATCACCATAAATATCCACATTAAGACCTGCATCTGCTAAAGCTGTAATTACTTTTAAACGATTGCTAGAATAAACATAACGACCAATCTCATAAACCATCTTAATAAATTCAGGCGATTCATTTAATCGTAATTCAATCGAAATACCACGCTTTTTAAAAGCTTCTATAAACTCTTCTATGTAATATTTTCTTGTATCAGCTAAACAATTTTTTATAACCTCTTCACAAATTGCTCTTATTGCTGGTGATTGACCATTAATATACTCTTTATAATTTGACATATCTGAATAAGAACCACTCACTAAAATATCTATTGATTTCTCACATGGTTCGATAGATAATTCGATTGCCGCATGTGGAAGCATATATAGATTATTAACAATAAGACCGAATATTTCTAAATTATTCACATCGTGACGATCCATCAAAGTTAATATATCGCCTTCACGCAAGTTTTGAAGACGTGATATGTGATCAATTGGATGGTCAATAAGTAAATAGATATATGGCGCTTGAATTACCTTATCGAGAACTTCTTTTTGTTCAATTAATAAACCATTAAATGATATAATTGCATCTACATCCATTTGCAATGTTGTAATTAGTTGTTGATTAATCGAGTTATTCACATCTAAAACAATTGCTTCTACACCTATTTTTTCAAATCCAACTGCAAGTGCATCAATCCAATACCTCAGAACATTGTAATTAGATTGTCCTTTTATAAGTATCACTTTTTTCATATGAATCACCTCAATTAAATACTATGTTTTAGTACATTATAATTTAGTACGTAAACATTAATTGTTAAAGTCCTCTGAAGATTTTTATATAGTACTGGATTAGTATTTCCCTATTAAATATTCGCTTATTTCAAAATCTAATACAGTGTCAATGTCCAGTGAATTCTCGTTTGACATAATAAAAGAAATTGTCTCCTCTGTTAAAAAGGTTTTTGTCTCTTTTATGTCTTCTACTCTCGCAACATATATAGCTCCATTTAAAACATATACATTCGGTAAATCTTGCCTTCTTGTAGTTAACTTATCTTGTTCAATAATAGGCTTCATCTTGCCATTTTCTATTGTGTACATCCAATAAGGCGATTGCTCTGCCTCCGTTACTGACACGCAAAACTTCGCTTGTTGGTTTATAGTATATTCAATACATTTATCGATATCTTCTACAGTGCGGAACGGCGAAGTTGGTTGCAATAATACTACATACTCATATCCACCACATTGCTCTAATGCATGGAGAACAGCAGAAATACCTGGTGTATCATCTTGTGCAAGCTCTTTTGGTCTTACAAAAGGCACATCGCCCCCATATTCTTTTGCTATTTGAATAATGTCTTCATTATCTGATGATAGTATAGTTCGCGTAATATATTTGGACTTTTTTGCTTCTTCAATTGTCCATGCAATTAAAGGTTTCCCAGCAAGCTTTCTAATATTTTTTTGTGGTACTCCTTTTGAGCCTCCGCGTGCAGGGATAATTGCTAAAACTTTAGGCTTCATTTAAAAGCTCCTTAACCTCATTATTTGCTTTATTAAAATCATCGATTTGCCCTATATCTAACCAGTATTCTCTAATTGGAAAAACAGTTGTTTTACTATTTTTTTCTATTAATTTTTCAAACAGGGAAGGCATATCATAAAATTCATCCTGCGGAATATAGTCCAGCACATCCGGGTTTAATACGTAAATGCCCGCATTTACAAAGCTACGATGAATAGGCTTCTCTTTAATTGTCACCAAATCGGTACCATTCGTTTCAATAACTCCATAAGGGATTTGATATTCAAATTCTCTTACACACATCGTTGCTACTGACTCATGCTCCATATGGAATTGCATAAGTTGGTCAAAATTAATTTGTGTTAGCAAGTCTCCATTCATCACAAAAAACGGCTTCTTTGGTCTATTTTTTAGTAATGAAAGTGCTCCTGCAGTTCCCATTTTTTTGTCTTCCTCAATATATTCAACCGTTACATCAAAAGCTTCTCCATTTTGAAAATAGTCTTGGATAATCTCTTTCTTGTAATTTACAGAAAAAACAAAATTAGTATAGCCATATTGCTTAAAACCCTCTATTATAGTTTCTAAAATCGGTTTATTTCCAACTCTAAGCATTGGCTTTGGTATATCGTTCGTTAATGGTCGCAATCTTGTACCTAACCCGCCGAGCATTAATACAACCGTGTTTTTATTTAATGACGTTTCTATGTTATCAGCAAATAATATATTGATAATTTTGTTATTATCATCCACAATAGGTAATTGCTTAAGCATTTTTGATTTCATTAGTTGCTTATATTTGTGATATTTTTGACCGCTTCTCGCAATTATTGGATTTGAGTTCATAACCGATGTAATTGTTACATCAAGACCTTCACCTCGTAAAATACCGCGACGAATATCTCCATCTGTGACAGTCCCAAGCAAATGTTGTTCTTCATCTACAACTACTGCAAATTGCAAAGAAGAATCATCAATGATTTTCATTGTATCTAGTAAAGTATGACTTTGATTAACTAATGTTTTTTGCCACTGTTTCATAGCATTACACTTCCTTTGCAGGTACGCCAACTGCTTTTACGCCATTTGCAATATTATTAACGACAACTGCCCCTGCACCAATTAAACAATTTGAGCCTATATGAATTCCTTGAATAATTGTTGCCCCAGTGCCGACATGTGTGCCCTTTTCAATTTTAACACTACCAGATAATTTAGTACCCGGCGCAATATGTATATGTGAACCTATTTGACAACCATGATCAATTAGCGCACCAGTGTTTATAATACTATTATCGGCAATTGTTGTATTCGTTTGAATAATAGTACCAGCCATTATTTGAACTCCTTGTCCCAATTGAACAGAAGGAGCAATAATGGCTGAAGGATGAATGGCAGATTTAAAATGATACTTTTTTTGCGTAAACTTAGTAAATATTTTTTCTCTTAATGGTGTCGGCTTAATTGTTCCTAAGGCGAGTACTAGTTCAATGTCAGATGGATTATAAACTTGTATTACCTCATCAGATCCTAAATAAGATAAACCAAAAGCATTCTCTTCTAAAGTGGGCGCAGTAAAACCAATAATCGTTTGCTGCTGTGCTAATAACATTTCAGTTAATACGGAGGCATGTCCACCATTCCCAATCATAATAATCGGCTTATTCATTTATTAGCTCATCCTCTTCATATGATTTTGAAGCAAGTTCACCGATAAGAGACCAGTATTTTGAAGGCTGCATACCATCTCCAGGTCTTTTTACAGTTAAATTGCTAACAGAGAATTTTTCACCCGCTTGTATCGTTTGTTTAGCCACTATGCTTTTCCGTGCTGGAATCCGATTTTGAAGTTCTATAGATGTTGGACTTTTTATGCCATTTCCTAATGCCTGCTCTACTTCTCTAATTCCTTTTATCATGGCCTTAAGTTCATCAGGATTTAAGGATGCCACATGGTCTGGTCCTTCTAACGTTTTATCTAACGTAAAATGTTTCTCTATTACCGTTGCACCCATACCTATTGCTACTAGTGGAATATGGATTCCTTCTGAATGGTCTGATAAACCAATCGGTAATTGATAGATTCTTTCCATTTCAATCATAGCTTTTAAATTAATGGAATCCACTGGCGCTGGATACTGCGTTGTACAATGTAACAATGTTACATATTTTTTTAACGCTTCTTTCGCTTCTTGAGTAGCATAAAAATCGTTTATGCGCTCTATCGTAACAGGTTCCTTCGATTTCACTAAACCATAAGCTATAAATGCTAATGCCTCATGTATCTCTTCGACAGTTGCCATGCCAGTAGATAAAATCATAGGTTTTTGTTTGGTTGCAATATAATGAATAAATGGAGCATTTGTTAATTCTCCTGAAGGAATTTTAGCTATCGATATATTCAATTTATCTAGCAAAAAATCGACACTTTCAAAGTCAAAAGGTGTCGATAGAAATTCTATTTGCTCTGATTGACAAAATGATTGCAATTCAATAAATTCATCATAAGTTAATTCTAGCTTTTTCAACATCGCAAATTGAGATGAAGCCTCACCTAAATTTTCAACTTGATATGCAGCTTGCTGCGCTTGCTTTGTTACTAAGTTTTCAGCTTTAAACGTTTGAAATTTTACTGCGTCAGCTCCTGCTTCTTTTGCGACCATCACAAGCTCTTTTGCCATTTCTAATGACCCATTATGATTGACACCCGCTTCAGCGATGATATATGTTTTCTTGTTCATAAATCATAAAACCCCTTTTGAATAGAAAATGAAGGTAAGCTGCGTAATACTGTCATTATTTTTTCCGATACTTTGCCATTACCAAATATATGTTCATACTTATTGCTAAACTTTCTTGCCTCTTCAATCGTATGATAAATATTATCAGCATCCATCTTTGTATTAAATACTGAATTGGGATGCTCTCGCCCTTCCTGACGATTTCCACAATTGACAGTAGGTGTCTCTAAATAAGGAACTTCAATTAATCCACTCGAAGAATTCCCAATAACAACATCCGCATTTTTCACTGCACTTAAATACTTTAATTGACCAAGTGAATCGAATATTTTAGCATTACTATGTTTTAATATGAATTGTTGAATAGCCTCATTAATTAGCCTTCCACCATTATCAGCATTCGATTTTGTAAACACTAAATTAATATCAGAATAATTTTCCAATGACTTTAACAATTCATAGATTCCATTAATATGACCATTCGTTTCAGGATGATAAGTTATTAAAAACATAGGTTGTTGCTCATCCAGTTGAAGTTTTTGAAATAGTTCCTGACGCGTCAGCAGTTTTAGATTCACAATATTTTCTATACCGAGAGCACCGACATTAAAGACACGTTCTGGAGATTCACCTAATTGAATAACACGTTTGCGGTGAGATTCGGTACTTGTAAAGTGCCAGGTAGCCATTTTTGTAATGGAATGACGAATAGCATCATCATACGCACCAAAAGTACATTCTCCTCCATGTATATGGGCAATAGGTATTTGCATAATAAGTGCTGTTTGAGCAGCTGCTAGCATTTCAAATCGATCACCTAAAATGATAAGTAAATCTGGTTGTAAACGATTAAATGCGTCTGCAAAACTAATTGAGGCAAGTCCAATCGATTTCACAATGCCAGTGGACGAGTCAGCAGATAAAAGAATTTCTATCTTTTCATCAATGAAAAAACCATCATTCTCAATTTCTTTATATGTGCTTCCAAACTCTGGCGATAAGTGCATGCCCGTTACAACCATCTGTAAATCAATTGCTTCATCTTTTTGTAACTTTTTGGCAAGATTTGATAGTAAACCGTACTCGGCTCTCGTACCAGTCACAATACAAATTTTACGTTTCATCATTATCCCTCACTTATTGGTGTGCTAGGAATATTGACAACTCTTCTATTCAACTGTTCTGTCACATTTAAATCTGATTTCGGACAGTTTTGATAAATTGCTAAATGGTGCATCGGTGTCCAAATCGGACGGCTCATTACACCTTGCTCATTTAAAAAGCTCAATACCTCATCACGATTAATGTGCTCATCAAGGAGAATAGTTTGTAACCAATAATTGCTTCTAGTATTTTCAGGCTCTTTAAATAAATGGACACCCTCTAAATTCCCTAACCATTGCTCATAGTGCTTCGTTAAATCGCGTTTTTGTTGAATAAACGTTGGCATTTTTTCTAATTGCGCGCAACCTAGCGCTGCATTTAAATTCGGCATGCGGTAATTAAACCCGATTTCATCGTGCTCATATGCCCAACGATGTGGAATTTTAGCTGTCGTTGTTAAATGTTTTGCATAGTCAGCTATCGCATCGTCATCTGTCACAATCGCACCGCCACCGCCAGTTGTCATGATTTTATTGCCATTAAAGCTAAGTGCACTTACTTTTCCAAAGCTACCTGTATGTTTTCCTTTATAATAAGTACCCAATGACTCTGCCGCATCTTCCACAAGCGCCAAATTGTACATATCACATACTGTAAGTAAACCTTCAATGTCAGCAGCATGACCGAATGTGTGCATCGGTACAAGTGCAGAGATACGCCTGCCTGTTTCACGATTATAAAGCTGGTTGTTTTTTGTTGTTCCAATTTGCTCTAGATAGATTTTTAATTTATCGGCATCAACACCTAAAGTATTAAAAGAAACATCTATAAAGTGTGGAACAGCACCTAAATATGACACAGCATTGGCTGTTGCAATAAAAGTAAGGGAAGGCATTAATACTTCATCTTCCGCCTTTACGCCTGCAACCTTTAATGCAATATGCAGTGCAGCTGTACCATTGACAACAGCAACAGCACGTTTAACGCCAACAAATTTAGCGAGGTCTTCCTCAAAACGATTGACATAAGCACCAACTGAGGAAACCCACCCCGTTTTGATACAATCCGTCACATATTCAACTTCTTTTTCATTAAATGTTGGCTCATGTAAAGGCACAAACTCTTTACCGTAAAACTGTTTTACATTATTCGCAAATTCCAACCATTGAGTATTCATATATTATAAACATCTGCCTTATATTGAGATAAGTTTTTAGGATTTGTAAACCATTCTATTGTTTCTTCAAGACCTCTACGGAAGCCCTCTTTACCACCATATTGTGGTTCCCATCCAAGTAGCTCCTTCGCCTTTTTGTTTTCAGCCCAAAGACGCTCAACTTCACTTTTTTCAGGACGTAGACGTTGCTCATCCGTTTCGATTGTTAAATCTACACCCATAATACCTGCAATCATTTGCGCAGTTTCACCAATAGAAACTTCGTAATTTGATCCGATATTAATAACTTCCCCAATTGAATTAGTAGATTCCATAACAGATATAAAACCATTAACTGTATCTTTTACATAGTTAAAATCTCGTGTAGGGCTTACTGCTCCAAGCTTAATATTTGTTTTGCCACTTGCCAGTTGACTAATAATTGTCGGGATAACCGCGCGAGCTGATTGGCGTGGTCCATATGTATTGAACGGACGAATAACCGATACAGGTGTATCAAATGAGCGGTAAAATGACAATGCCATCTGATCAGCCCCTATTTTTGATGCAGAATAAGGTGATTGCCCTTGTAACGGATGCTCTTCATCGATTGGTACATATAACGCTGTTCCATATACTTCACTTGTAGAAGTATGAACTACTTTTTCAACACCTAACTCTTTCGCCGCTTGTACTACATTTAAAGTCCCTGTCACATTAGTATCTACATAAGTTGCAGGAGAATGGTAGGAATACGGGATTGCAATTAACGCCGCCAAATTAAGAACATGCGTACAACCCTTCATAGCCTCTTTCACACCATAGGGATCACGAATATCTCCTGAAAACACATCCAATGATGATTTAATTTCTGATGAAGACTGATCTAACCAGCCCCATGAATTAAATGAATTATAATAAACAAATGCACGAACATCATAGCCTTGTCGTACTAATGTTTCTGTTAAATGTGAACCGATGAAGCCATCTGCTCCGGTTACTAAAATTTTTTTATTCATATTATAAACAGCCCTTAATATTAAATTTCATATAATGTACAGCTTTCAAAAAACGGTTTAATTTCATATTCAAACATATCCGATACTAATACAAAATCTTGTATTTCTAATCCAGTATTAATTTGGCTAAAGTATTCTTGAATGGATTCATGCTTAAGCTCATTATTAATGCCTAGTGTTGAAAGCTTTTGATTAATATCAACTAACCATGTAGCACCTTCACTGAATTGTAAAATCAACTGTAAAGCTTGCTGTATATTATTTGACTGAATATTATCTACAATATCATTACATCCTCCAATTAATTTTGTTAAATAGTCATTGTAGCTTTGTTGTGTTTCAATAATTAACTCATTCATTAGTTATACCTCTTCTTCTTTAATAATAGTAATAGTTTGTTGTAAATGATTTATATAATTATTTGTAGTTTCATTCATTTTCTCATAGAGTGTTTGACTCTGGCTATATACTCGTTTAAATTGCTCTTCTTTTGTTTCATGTTGTTTTGCTTTAAAATATTTTAATACAAATATATTTATTGCTTGAAATGTAATCGTTAAAGCAGTTTTTTGAATAATCTTATTGATTTTCTTGTCGTTTTTATCTAACTTCCTAAGAACTTCAGCTGAAAACTCTTTATTTGAAGCATTTGAATTTAAAATTTCTAAAGATTTTACACAGAGATCTTGAAGCTCCAAACATATTTTCATTTCTTCATCTAGCTTAGACAATAATTGAGAAGATGCGGTTTTGTAGCAATCATTTCCCTTTAACTCTTGTGCAATTAATTTAATGGCATTAAAAGCATTTTGAGTGCAAAATTTTTCAAAAGGCAACTGAGTATATCCCTTTATTTTTATTCCTCCTTCTGTACAATTATATATTTCTCTTTCTGCACCTGCTAAATGTAACAAGTCTTCGAATATACCTTTCATTGCTAACAAATCAAAACTCGTTAATACAACATTATCATAATATCCTATTGCTTCTATTAATCGAGTTCTCTTTTTAAAATCTTCATCAACTTTAGATAATCTTTTATTTCCTTCTGCATGTGTTTGGTTATTAGTATAAGCTAAATCCTGACCAATTAATGCAATAGGGCCTGTTGAGATATACATTGCTATTGATAAGCAATAGGTTGCTACAGATGCTCCCCCAGGTAAACTTGCAATGTCACTACCAAGCAGTTGTTTAAGGTGTTTATCGATATTCCCCGCAGTTTGATTAGTAAAATAATAAGCATTTTTAAAGCTATTCCTAATTTCAGGATGACTATACATATCATAAATATATTTACTATTTTCTAGTGTGAGACCTTTAAAGTGATTATAATTCGCTTCACTACCATCAATTGATACAGTATAGTCCGGTTCTACATTAAACTGCATTAGTGTGTTAATAGCTGATCCAGCGGCTATTAATATAAACTTGTTACGATAATTCTTTATTAGTGGAATTTGTTTTGTAAGTGATGGCCCTCCAGAAGCAATTACTACAGGACAAGAATAAGCATTTCTTAATTTAACTAATGACTCATCCTTTAATGTATTAGATAAATTTACAAGATAGTTTTTATCCCATGTATTTTGAAAAGATAGTATCGTATTTTCATTAAATTCCGAAATATTTTGTAGTTCTTTTATAACCATTAAAAACTTTTTATATTTCTCAGGAACAAGTTGATCGTAATTAGGTGACAATATTACATTTATTCGATCGGTTGTCTTTATATATGTCGATAAATCCCTATGCAACTGTCTCTCATCTACAAACGGAATAACTCGTTCTTTTAAATGTTCTATAGGTAAAATTGGTTCAATGACAATATATTTATCATTAGACGACATCTTACTTTTTATTGCATTAAGGAAATGGCCCTCCCCATAACCAAATACAACTTGGACTGCATCTTTTTTGTAATTTTTTTCAATAAAAGTTTTCGCTTCTTTTGAAGGATTGTAGTTGCTATGTAAAAAATATTGATTTATTTTAATTGTATTTTCTCCATTTTTCGCTTTTAAATATTGAATTTCCACTATATTCACCTCTCTTTCTATATCGGAAAAAAACGTTAAAAATAAAGAAAAACCTTTTCCAAAAAGGAAAAGGTTTTTCGAAGTACATATTATTGTAATAATTGAAGAACACCTTGTGGTTGTTGGTTTGCTTGCGCTAACATAGATTGTGCAGCTTGAGTAAGGATGTTGTTTTTAGTGAACGCCATCATCTCAGCAGCCATATCTGTATCACGGATACGTGATTCAGCAGCTGTTAAGTTTTCAGAAGCAGCACCTAGGTTATTAATAGTGTGCTCTAGACGGTTTTGAACAGCACCTAAAGAAGAACGTTGTGTTGAAACTGTTGAAATAGCAGCGTCAATTGTTGAAATAGCAGTACTTGCTCCTCCACGAGTAGAGATATCTACAACGTCAACTCCTAATGCTTTAGCTCCCATAGAACCAATTGTCATAGTCATTGTTTGACCTTCGTTAGCACCAATTTGGAATACTAAACCGTTAGTTTTAAAATCACCATTTAAAAGAGTTTTTTCATTGAACTCAGTAGTATCTGCAATACGTGTAATTTCTTTGTTTAATTGAGAAATTTCGTCTTGTAAGAATTTACGGTCTGTATCTTCGTTTGTATCATTACCAGATTGTACTGCTAATTCACGCATACGTTGTAGAATTGAGTGAGTTTCGTTAAGAGCACCCTCAGCAGTTTGAATTAAAGAGATAGAGTCTTGAGAGTTTTTAGTAGCCATGTCAAGACCTTTGATTTGAGCGCGCATTTTTTCAGAAATTGCTAAACCAGCAGCATCGTCACCAGCACGGTTGATTTTGTAACCAGAAGATAATTTCTCAAGGTTTTTAGCTGATTGAGAGTTGTTGAAAGATAAGTTACGGTGTGTGTTTAATGCTGAAATGTTATGTTGAATTCTCATTTGGAATTCCTCCTTGAATGTTTGTTTTTGTTATTCCACATCCGTGTGGAATTGTGTCGGTTTAGGTAGTATGTATGTACTTCCCGCGCCTTACAATCTATATATCGTATCTAGTTGGAAATGTTTAATAGTTTTTCGAAAGTTTTTTTATTTTTTATGTAATACATTATAAATTTGGATTTCTTATAAAATATAATGATTTTTCTTTATTTCTTCTTTAGTTGTTCCAAGAAACTAGAAGAAGTTGTTAGGGCTTCTCTATTTTGAGCCTGAATTGCTTCAAAAACTTCGGAACGATGTACTTTTATTGTTTTGGGCGCAACGATTCCAAGTTTAATTTGGTCACCTTCGACAGCTAATATTTTAATTTCGATTTGATCGCCTATCATAATAGACTCATCTTTTTTACGTGAAAGTACTAGCATTATTTCGCACTTCCTTCCAATGATTCCAATGGGTGCCTTAACGGATAGGATTTATTGTCGTGAAGTACAATTTGTTTACCGAATTTTTCTTTTAAATTAATGACTAATGGAGCAAGTAAATTAATAGTGGAATCCTTTAGTGTTTCTTTCATTGTGACAACTGCGTATGTTAAAATATCTTTTTCGTTTTCAATTTGTAATTGTTCAATATCCTCTTCACTTAAATCAAAGCTGTAATCTTTTTTAAAGGCGAATGGATATGCGACAACAAAGCCTATATCTTCTTGTTCAATCGATTGTAACAATACTAATGGGTGTTCTTCAGAGATAGGTATCAGTATAAATTTCTTAAATTCTTCTAATCCGAGTAATCCTTGCTTAAATGTCAGGATGTCTTGTTCATCAATTTCGACTTCTCCTAAAAATTTCGTAGCAATTTTCATATTTTTTCGTTCACTCCTTTAGACGATAACATCAATGTCAACATCTGGTCTTTGTATCATTGTACCAGTTACTTTCCCTGGTGTGTATTCATGGATTGGCTTGTTCACTTGTGCGTCAATTTTCGGTTCTCTACGTTGAATATTGACGTCAGTTGTACCTGGTGTGTAGTTAGTTTTCACTGAGCCGATAGATGGCACAAATTTCACATTAAATTGCACACGGTGGGGGCCATGGTTTTGTTCGGCGATATTTTGGATTGTTGCTCTCCCTTGGTCTTTTCCGGCACCCTCCATCATTTGTCGGCCTTCTCTTGCTCTGCGTGCCATGCCCTTCAATGCCTCTTGTTTACCTTTTTCCGCATAGTTGGCACTTGATTCTAGTGGGCCAATTAAGCCTAAATCACGTCTTGCTTGGGACGAATCAATTTTTAGCACACCGCGTGTAGTATTAATTTCAAGTATTGCGGCAGGTTGTTCAATATGCTGCGTAGCTCTTGGCTGCTCAATATATTGCTGTGGCTTAGAAATATTAAGGTCAATTTGCGCGTCTGTTGTTCGAATTTGAATTTGCGGGAGTCTCATATATACTTCTCCTTTCAAGAAAAGCGTCTGAACAAAATGTTCAAACGCTTAATTCATTAGCGGGAAAATCACTCGTAATTATCGAATAAAATCGACTAAAGATTGTTGGATAATTTTAGCACCAACAGACAATGCAGCCTGATGGATGGATTCTGATGTTACCATTTCTGTAATAGCTTTTGAATAATCGACATCTTCGTTATTCGACATTTGCTTCGTTACGCTAACTTCACGAATAGATAAACGGTTTTCCATTAATTCTACACGGTTTTGACGTGCACCGACATCAGCTTGTACTTCTAATATTTTGTTGTGGATATTCGTAATATCATCAGATGTACTATCAGTTGCAAATCCACCTAAAGCTTCACTGATTTCAGAACCCGTTGCAGGGCCAGGTAATCTTGCTGGATCTAATAGATCTGAAATCTTACCCATTAATGCATCAACATTTCCAAACAAATCGGCTCCATTAGTATTTACTTTTAATTGAATGCCGTTATATACCTCAATTTGTACATCACCATCCGGTGCATTAAGTTTATCAGCTGAAGCTGAAGGCATTGCAGTACCATCATAAAGCGTAAAATCAGCATTTAAAATTTTAGTGCCGTCTGCATTAGGTGGTGTCGCTTCTACAAATAAAGGCTTTCCTGTGTTTGTTCCACTAAATATATAACGGTCACCAATCTTTGTATTCGCTACATCTTGTAGTTGTTTACGAATTTGATCAATTTCTGATTTAATTTTCGCTCGTTCATCGGCTGAATTTGTATCGTTCGCAGCTTGAATGACAAGCTCGCGCACGCGCTTCATTTGTTCGCCTACTTGATTTAATGATTCGTCAGATGTATCTAGCCAGTTGTTGACTTCATTCATATTACGTGAGTATTGTTCAACTTGACCTAGATCACGTCGATAGCCCATCCCTTTTACAGCTATTACTGGGTCATCTGAGGGTCTTGTTATTTTAGAGCCTGAAGTAATTTGGTCTTGTAGCTTTGACATTTTTCCATAGCTATTGTTTAAGTTCAGAAGCATGTTATTCGATAACATGGATTGTGTTACGCGCATGGTTGTAAAAGCTCCTTCCTTTAGTCATCGTTCGTTAGTTTTTATTTAAATTCCTACACGGCCCATACCGTTAATGATTTTGTCTAATGTTTCATCGATTACGGTAATCATACGAGCATTAGCGTTATATGCTTGTTGGAATGTAATCATATTCGTCATTTCTTCATCAAGTGAAACGGAAGAAATGGATGAACGGTTATTGCCAATTGTCACAAGCAATGTTTCAGACGTTGCGTTTAATCGCGCTGCTTCTTCTCCATCAACGCCAAGCTTACCAATAATTCCTTGATAAAATGAATTAAATGTTGCGCCTTCTAAATTACCAGTTGTAATCGTTTTTCCTAAGATTGTGACAGCTGAACCGTTTTGCACCATTGATTGAATATTAGCAAGTTCAAGAGCCCATTTACCGTTCCCTTCTTCATTTGCACCTGAAGATGCAGCTAACTTTGAAGAGTCTTTTAACAGCACATCATTCACTTTAATATTTCCTGCTGACATCGGTTTTGTATTATCAATTGGTACAAAAAATTCTTTTATGCCCGGATCTCCATTAAAGTCAAATCCTTGCTCATGCATGGCATTGAAAACATTTGCAAATTCAGAAGCAAGTTTGTCAAGGCTAGCCATTGTTTCTGGGTAATAGCCTTTAACATTCGCTCCATCTTGATAGCCATAAGAATTAATCAATGATAGTAATTTACCTTTGCCTGGTTCTAGCTGGTTATATGTAATCGTGCCGGTATCTGTTGTACCTGAGCCAGTAACTTGTATATTGTCAAAGACATTCGTTAAATCATTGCCATCAATTTGTGCATTACCATTTACTGAGACACTTGCTGCATCTCTACCATTCACTAGCTTAATAGGCGTAGCTCCATCATATGGTTTAAAAATAATCGTTACGCTACCTTCAGCCACACTTGAAGCAAGCCCTCCTGTAGGCACTCGTTCAACGGAAACTGGGATGTAACTATTTAATTCATCGATCAACACATCACGTGCATCGTATAAATCATTTGGTACATGGCCATTTGGCTCCACTTCTTGTACTTGCTTATTAATAGCAGCAATTTGTTTTAGTAATGAATTGATGCGATTTGTTGAAACATTAATTTCATTGCCTAAGTTGCCTTGAATTGTTTTTAATTGCGTATCCATATAATTTAAAGAATCCGCTAGGTGGTCCGCACGCTCAATTGCTACTTTGCGTGATGCCGCGTTTTCTGGTGTTGCACTGACATCTTGCAGCCCTTTCCATAGCTGTTCTAATGCTGCGTTTAAACCGTATTGAGACGGTTCGTCCATAATATCTTCCATTTGGGAAATAGCGGTTGAACGTGATTCCCAATAACCAAGCTTATTTGTTTCTTGACGGTATTGACGATCAACAAATTCATCGCGAATACGTTGAATGGAACCAGCTTCTACCCCTGTTCCTAGATGCCCAGGGTAAGTTGGCGTGTTTAAGCCTGCCGTTGGGAAACCTGGTGTAGCTTGCATGTTTACGCGTTGACGTGAGAAACCAAGTGTATTGGCATTTGAAATATTATGACCTGTTGTATATAGAGCAGATTGTTGTGTAAATAAACCCTTTCTACTTGTTTCTAAGCCCATAAATGTTGAGCGCATCTTATTTCCTCCTTTACGAACGTTCTAATAAATTATGCTTGAGAATCGAAGTACGATTTTTTTGCTATCGTATTCGTACCGCGTACCTCATTACCAGAGTAATTAATTTGCTCTGGTCGAGGACGAAGTGCATCTAATGTAAGATTGACGAATTGCAATGATTGGAATACTAATTTTTGATTGAGTTCGTTTTGTTTGCGTAAATCATTAATGATTAGCATTAATCGGTTGCGAACTGCTGATAGTGTTTCTTTTTCAGCAGTTTGTTCAGCAGCCTCGATGACATCAGCGACAGTCATTTTGTCAGTGGAAGCAACTCCTTTTGCTCCAAGGTATTCGGCTACCTGTATCTGACGCTGTTGCTCAAGCTTATCGATGGCCGCTACATGCGCCTGCTCATCCTTGAGCATTTGGTCTAGTGCTTCCATATCGCCAGCTTTAATAATTTCAGTTTTTTTAAAGGCTAGTTCGAGTAAGCTTTTATGCATTCTCTCTAGCTTTGTTAATGTTGAACAAATCGTCTCTACAGCCATTTTGCTAAGCACCCTTTCTGTTTTCACCTAGAAACGATAATATTTCAGCATATCTTCAGCAACTTTACGCGCATTGACTTTGTATTCACCAGAATCAATATCTGCCTTTAGTTGTTGTACGCGTTCTGCACGTTCTGTACTGTAAGTCTTTACCCCTTGCATGTCTTGCGCTGCTTTTGAAATTTCGATTTTGTCAGCAAATGACGCTTTGTTATCGTTAGATTTGACATTGCGTACTTGATTTTTATAGGCGTTAACAGCATTAACACCATACGATGTAATCTTCATGTTCATCCCCCTGTCTTAAAAGCTTATCTTACTATTATTTCGGATTGTCTCCAACAATGTTAAGTTTTCAAATATAAAAAAGTGTGCTAATTTTGTTTAAAATTAACACACTTTCGCTTATCAGTTATCTTTAAGGTGTAAAATCGTTATTTTTTTCGGTCAGCATGGTAGGTTACTTTATCACGTTGTTCAACGCTTTCGCGGAATTCCTTAGCCGCTTCAAATGTACGAAGGTCTGATTTTAATTCATCTTGGCATTTCGTACATAGTTTGCCTGTTGTTGTTAGATGACCACAGTTATCGCACGGATAGCCTAAGTTCGGGAACATTGCCGGTTGCAAGCGACCTTTACGAACCCATTTATATAATAGTTCTTCTTCAGCTCCAGTTGCTTCCACAATGCGTTCTACTGTTGCGGCACGATTTTCACGCTTGCGTAAAAAACGATAGACGATTTGATACAGCTCTTCTTCTGATTGTGCGCATTTATGACATACGTCTCTGACCCCTGTATAATTAAAAAACTCATTACATTTTGGACAATTTCGAACCTCAGCCATCTATTCTTCCTCCTCTTGCAAGATCACTATCTAATTATACGTATCTTAAAACCGTAATCTATTATACATGATGTTTTAGCATTTTCATCCATTAATTAATGTGAAGGTTCGAACACTTTGGGCACCTGCTTCTAGTAAAACCTGCTTAGCATGCCGTAATGTTGTCCCTGTAGTTTCTATATCGTCAAAAAGCAAGTAATCTTTACGTTCAACATGCGCTTGGGGCAATAATCGAAAAAGTGGAGCCGATTGTAAGCGCTGTGCTCTATTTTTTGAACTTTGTGTTTCCCTTGTTGTTTTTTCTAGTAGCTGTATATAAGGGATCTTTGCCGCTTTTAACAGTTCCTCCGTATGCGAGAATGTACGCTCTTGTTGCTTCTGTGGATGCATAGGAATCGGAATAATCGTTGCTGTTTGGCGTTTTAGTTGCGCATGGATTTCTTGCCGAAATACTTTCGCTAATGCTACGTCTTGGAGAAATTTATATTGATGCAAATAGGTTTTCATGGCTTCGTTATATTGATAAAGTGCTGTCGGCATAGATGAACGCTGGAATTGTGCTGAACATTTATCACAAATGCACGGCGGGAAGTAATTAAATAAAAGGGATTTCCAGCTTGGAACTAGGTGCAGAGGCTGTGCGCATAATAAACAAAATATTTCTGTTTTCTTCATTGTGGGAACCCTATTTTATTGTTATAGATAATTGTCTCACGAGCTTCGTCCATAGCGAGTGTCACACCATGGTGGAAGAACACGACGTCTCCATCTGCATACGCTTCATGCCGCCCAACTCGTCCTGCAATTTGTATTAATGCGCTTGCAGTAAAAATCGTTGATTCTGCCCCAACAACTGCGACTTGGACATTTTTTATCGTAATCCCTCTTTCTAAAATGGTCGTTGTGAGTAATCCCGGAATTTCTTCATCGCGCAACTGTAGTACTTTTCGTTTTCTTTCTGCGTCATCTGCATGAACAGCTACTATATTGTCGTGTAACTTTTGAAATAGTGGTGTTGCCATTTTTAGCAATTCTATTTTCGGTACAAATATAAGAAACGGTTCATTTTTAGCAAGTCGCTCTTCTGTCCATTCTTTTAGTTTTCGAGGAAGCTTGCCTCGCTGCAGGCTTTTTTCGTAGCCCCAGAGTGCAGTAAATCGTGGCACTGGTAAAGGCTTGTTATGATATCTTTTCGCAATAAATGAAAAATGTTTAAAGTCATTGAGTAGGCTTTGCGAAGGTGTCGCCGTCATAAAGTAAATTGGTGCTTGTGCCGTTTTAGCTTTTTGCACTGCGCTTGCTAATGTTTTATCGAATGAATAAGGGAATGCGTCCGCTTCATCGATAATCATAACATCAAATGCATGTTCAAATCGATAAAGCTGATGTGTCGTCGCCAAAACGAGTTGTGCATAACCATCTTGCTTTGGCGCCCCACTATAGTAAGCATGAATGATTGTTTGTGGAAAAACTTTTTGAAAGCGTGGAAATAACTCTAACACTACATCTGTTCGTGGCACAGCAATGCAAACTCGTAAACCTTTTTCTAAGGCATAATGTACAGACTGGAATAACAACTCTGTTTTCCCCGCACCACAAACTGCAGAAATCAAATGGGATCTACGCGCTTTAACACTCTCTAGTAGTTCATCGGCAGTCTGTTGTTGAAGTTCCGTCAACTGGCCTGTCCATCGAAGTGGATGCTGCCTTCTTCTATATGCTTTAGGACCTCTCCATATTATTAATTGTGAACAACTGCTCACTCTGCCCATGCTTAGACAATGTCTACAATAGACACATTGCCGCTGACATTTCGAGCAATCAAATAGCGTAAAGAACTGAGGCTTGTCATTATGGCAACGATTGCATTTCAAACGCGGGGTTGTTTGAATACCTTCTATTATATGAAGATATTTTCTATCAATGGCACGCTGTATATCTTGTTTTGCAAATGCTGTATGCTCCCGTAACCAAATACGTCCTTCATGAAAATCTCTCATTGCAGGTGGCAAGAGCCATCCTTTATATTTCATATTAACTTGCTCCTTTCTTATTAATGGTGGTGGTGTGTGCTGCCGGGGTTGCTGTGGGGTGACAGGGTTTGGTGGCGATTCGCTCGGGCTTCTTCCGGCGATTTGCCCGGTTTTAGCCCCCCCTATCTAAGTGGTCTGCCCGATTACCGGCGAATCGACCAGGCTTCGTGGCGTTTCCGCGAGTTTTACTGGCGATCGCCACGGGCTTATCGGCGATTCATGGGGTTCTATCGGCGTTTTAACTGGGTGTAGCACCCCTTTCTACGTGGTCTGCACGATTATTGGCGTTTTCCACGAGTTTTGTGGCGCTACACACTGGTTTCGTGGCGATTCCATGAGTTTTGTGGCGCTACCCACTGGTTTCGTGGCGATTCCCCGAGTTTTGTGGCGCTACCCACTGGTTTCGTGGCGTTTCCGCGAGTTTTACTGGCGATCGCCACGGGCTTATCGGCGATTCATGGGGTTCTACCGGCGATTGCCACGGTTTTATCGGCGATTCATGGGGTTCTATCGGCGTTTTAACTGGGTGTAGCACCCCTTTCTACGTGGTCTGCACGATTATTGGAGTTTTCCACGAGTTTTATGGCGTTACCCACGGGCTTTGTGGCGATTCCGCGAGTTTTACTGGCGATTCACGCGGTCTTACCCGCGTTTCGCGCAGTTTCACCCGCGATTTGCTCAGTCTCACCCGCGATTCGCACGGTCTCTCCCGCGATTCACACAGTTTTACCCGCGATTCGCCCAGTCTTACCTGCAATTCACACAGTTTCACCCGCGATTTGCTCAGTCTCACCCGCGATTCGCCCAGTCTTACCTGCAATTCATACAGTTTTACCCGCGATTCACGGGCTTCTATCAACGTTTATCGCAATGCCCTATTCACTCCCTCTCGCTACGTGGCCCCATAAAAACAACAAAAAAGTCCCTACAACAAGTTGTAGAGACTTTTTTATTTTATTTTTTTGTCCAGCCTAGGCCCATGGCGCCTTCGCCTAGGTGTGTGCCGATTACTGGTCCGAAGTAGCTTAGTTTAAAGTTTACGTTCGGGTAAGTTTCAGCGAGCTGTATTAACCATTCTTCAGCTTCTTTTTGACAGTTGCCGTGAATGACTACAGCATCCATATAGTCATACTTGTTCGCATCTTCAGCTAATAATTCTTCTGCACGTTTTAAAGCTTTTTTACGTGTGCGGATTTTTTCAAATGGTACAATGACCTTGTCCACAAAATGTAAGACAGGCTTTACTTGTAATAAGCCTCCGATTAAAGCTGCTGCTGAAGATAGACGTCCTCCCCGTTGTAAATGCGCTAAGTCGTCTACAATGAAGTAAGCACGAATATATTGCTTCATGTCCGCTAATGCTGCTAGTATTTCTTGTGACGAACAGCCTTGTGCCGCCATTTCAGCTGCTCGTAACACATAAAAACCTTGCACAGCACAAGAAATCTCGCTGTCGAATGCGTACACATCAATACCTTCCACCATTTCTCCTGCTTGGACCGCACCTTGATATGTACCACTTATACCACTCGATAAATGAATGGAAATTACTTCGTCATAATCCGTTGCCAACTCTTCAAAAAGAGCGGCGAATTCACCAATTGGTGGTTGTGTTGTTTTCGGGAATTCTTTTGCCCCTCGTACTTTATCATAAAACGCAGATGCAGTAATATCTACTTCCTCTGCGAATAACTCACCTGAAATATTTACACTTAACGGAATCATACGTATGTTTAAGCGTGCGCGTTCTTCTGGCGTAATGTATGCAGTACTGTCTGTTACGATTGCCGTCCTCATTCATGTCCACTCTCCTATGTTTCAAGTTTACCTTAAAAAGAAATGAATGTGAATTGAATTACGCCATAACGTAATTGCATCAGGATCGCTTTGCACACGAGGTATACTCGTGACGTCCATTTCACATTCATCAACTATGTATTGTAAAGGGGATGACTTTCCCCTTATTAATTGCCCGTGCTCGATTTAGAATCATCACTAATATAAAAGACACTCGTAACTTTCCATTTTTCGCCTTCTTTTACAAAGACCGTTACTTGTCGTCCGGCACTTTCGTGTTCGACATTCGTCTTAAGTTGGAGAGAGTGTGTTGTCATATTGGCAAATACTTGGGCTTCTTGATTGTCATATTTCGCTATCGTGACATTTGACACATCGCGTTTCGTATCGGATTGATCAAATACTTCTTCTACTAATTCTTTATCTTCATCATAATTAAAGCCTTTTGGGGTTTTTGATAGCGTGTTCAAATAACGATTAATGTCTTTATCATTGAATGCGGCAATATATTCATAAAACGCCGCTAAAATTGCTTTTTCCTCATTAGCTGGTACATTCGTCGCCTTTTGGACTTCTCCGCCCATCATTTCATAGCCTACTGTTCCATCTTCAATCACTTGTTCTCGCTCTTTTACCGTTGCATCATCTTCTTTATTGCTACATGCAGTTAACACTAATAAAGTTAAAACTGCCAGAATACTTTTCTTTAACATCATAAAACCTCCCGCGCAATATTGTAGCATATAAATGCTTTAGTAGGAATTTTGTTGCGCTTTTTCAACATTTAGGTGCTTTTCATTGTTAGGACGTCCATCCATTAAAAATGTTGCGCAATAAAAAAACTGCCTTAAAAACTACTTTTTTGTTAAAGTAGCTTTTAAAAACAGCCTTCATTTCACTACTATGCAGTTATCGTACTTCAACCCAACCATTTTTGATAGCTGTTACAACGGCTTGTGTACGGTCGTTTACGTTCATTTTTTGTAAAATGCTTGAAACGTGGTTTTTAACCGTTTTTTCCGAAATAAACAGTGTCTCACCGATTGTACGGTTAGATTGGCCGTCTGTTAATAGTTGTAATACTTCACATTCACGTTTTGTAAGTAAATGGAATGGACGACGAATCTCTGTTTGATGGAAGTTTCCTTTGTTTTCATGCTCAGAAAGGCGACGGAATTCTGCTACTAAATTTTTCGTTACTTTTGGATGTAAGTAAGAACCGCCATTTGCTACGACTTTAATCGCTTCTACGATTTCGTCGGCATCCATTTCTTTTAGCATATAGCCAAGTGCTCCTGATTTTAGTGCATGTGTTACGTATGTTTCATCATCATGAATTGATAGCATGATTACTTTTGCATCTGGATATTCTGCAATTAAATCAGCTGTTGCTTCTACACCATTTTTACCTGGCATGTTGATATCCATTAAAACAACATCTGGTTGATTTTCTGCGTATAAATTTACTACATCTGTGCCATCGTCACCTTCTGCAATTACATCAAACGTATCTTCAAAATCTAAGATGCGTTTAACTCCTTCTCGGAATAGCTGGTGATCGTCTACAATAATAATCTTCGTCATTTGTCTTTACCCCCTAAAATTCTGCAACACATTTCTATCTTTACTCTAATTCTAACGGAATTTTAAATAATACCGTGGTGCCTCGATTTATCTCACTTTCAATTGAGATTGTACCATTTAATATTTCAATACGTTCTTTCATTCCTAATATACCAAAGGAATGATCTTTCACTACTTTCTGATCGAAGCCAACACCATCATCTTTTACGACGATATTTACCGCATTGTTCAACCATTCAAGTTTCACCCAAATATCCTTACATTTCCCGTGTTTCATAGCATTTGTTACACATTCTTGCACCAATCGGAAAATGGATACTTCATAATTTGATGGAATACGTTGTTCTGTGCTTCTAGATTGGAAATGTATTTCCACACCAGGATTATATTCGGTAACAGTCGACAAATATTTCTTTAATGTCGGTACAATTCCCAAATCATCAAGCGCCATTGGTCGTAAATCGTAAATAATACGGCGTACTTCTGACAGCGCATTGCGCACAGTTTTCTTTAAATCAGCAATTTCAGCCAAGGCATATTCAATGCCCTTTTCACGATACGTTCTTTCAATTAAGTCTGTACGCATTAAGACATTGGCCAACATTTGGGCCGGTCCATCGTGAATTTCTCTCGATAAACGTTTTCGCTCTTCTTCTTGCGCAGCGATTATGCGTATACCAAAATCTTGCTTCATTTTTGCTTGTTCAAGTGCTAAACCAACATTTTTTAAATCAGACGTTAAATAATTTAAAATAACATTTACTTGATTAACAATATGATCAGCACGTTCAATTGTATCGAGTAAACCTCTTAGACGTCTCTCTAAATCATCTCTTTTGTCGCGAAGTTGCTTTTCTTGTGTTTTAATGACGGAGAGCTTCAATTGAAAATCATGGGCCGTTTCATATGCATCTCTAACTTGTTCTTCGGTATAATTATCAAAAGCTTTACTCACTAACACAAGTCTTTGCTTAGCAAGCTGCGTGCTTTTTTCTAAAGCATCGCCTTCATCGATGACAGTTGAAATCTGTTTTCGAACAATTTCTAGCTCTTGTTGCATATCTTCAAAGCTTCTACGGCTTTGTTCACTTATAATGAAAATATCGTCTTTAGAGCTCATTATTGTTTCTAACATTCGATTAAATACGTCATCAAGCGACTTTAAATCGAAGGTATCATTTGAAAACATAGTGTACTCCCCAGTCTAATGTCCTTATTATCACATAGTATTTTGAAAGACCAATTTCATAGAATCGAAGTCTAAACCTATTATAGCATCACAATGATAAAAATTAATGCTTTTTCTTATGAAATTTATAGTATATAACCCTACATTAAAGGAGAATGACACGTATGAGAGAAAACTATTTAACCGTTAAAGGCTATGGAGAAAGTGAAATTATTATATCTAAATCACGCTTCCTCACATATATAGAACGCGCTGAAACCGAAGAGGATGCAATGATGTTTATAGAACGCATCAAAAAAATGCATCATAATGCAACACATAATTGTTCTGCCTATATAATTGGCGAGCATGATCATATTCAAAAGGCAAACGATGATGGGGAACCAAGTGGCACAGCAGGCGTCCCTATGTTAGAGGTATTAAAAAAACAAGGCTTAAAGGATACGGTCGTTGTCGTCACACGCTACTTTGGTGGCATTAAACTAGGCGGCGGCGGTCTTATTCGCGCTTACGGAAAAGCAACAACGGAAGGATTGCTTGCTGCACAAGTTGTCGAACGAAAGCTGCATCATCTTATGAAAATTGAAATCGACTACACTTGGCTCGGAAAAGTAGAAAACGAGATTCGTAACTCTGCATATTCCTTAGAAGAAATTCGCTACTTGGAGGGTGTTGAAATCGTTGTTTCCGTGTTAAAAGAGGAAGAAGAGCAGTTTATAAATTGGATGACAGAACTGACAAATGGACAAGCGACAATCACTTTTGAAAGCGCGCAATTTATCGAATTTATTGTGAAATAAATAGTTTTAATTGTCTAATCCTGAAGGTCCATAGTATAATTTTAATGTTGAGCTTTATTATTCAAAAATGCCCCTATGCTATTTTGAATAAATTTTAGTTCAATTGTTTAATTATTCCCAAATTCAAGAGGAGAATATACCAAATATGAAAAGAACAAATATAAAGAAGAAAAAGAGGTCTTCCAAAGCTTCTTTAATTATAAAAGTAGCATTGCTTCTCGTTGCTAGTTTGCTAATTTGCGTTACGGCCTACGGTGTCTATATTACTAAGCAAGCCGAACACGCTGCGAACTCAGCCCATGAAGAATTAGAAGGTCGCGAAGTTTCAACACTTAGAGAAGAAAAAGTAGAACCTGTACATGATAATGTTTCGATTTTATTTGTCGGTGTCGATGATAGTGAAAATCGTGGGCAAGGTTCTGATCACTCTCGCTCAGATGCCCTAATTTTAGCAACATTAAATAACAACACGAAAACGATTAAAATGTTAAGTATCCCACGTGATTCTTATGTTTATATCCCTTCAGCTGGTTATAAAGATAAAATCACACACGCACACGCGTTAGGAGGTACCCTATCAACTATCGAAACTGTTGAAGGTTTACTAGATATTCCAATCGACTACTATGTGCGCATGAACTTCAACGCATTTATTGATGTTGTTGATGCATTAGGCGGTATTGAAGCTGAAGTACCTTATGCTTTACACGAAAAAGACGAGTTTGATCGAAATACGATTAACCTTCAGCCAGGTGTACAACATTTAAATGGTAGTGAAGCACTTGCACTTGCTCGTACACGTAAAAAAGACAATGATATTCAACGTGGTATTCGCCAACAAGAAATTTTAACGGCAATTACGAATAAAGTAGCTTCAGTTGGCTCTATTACAAAGTATGATGATGTCATTAAAGCAATCGGCGATAATATGAAAACAAATATGACATTTAGTGAAATGAAATCATTCCTGTCATATTTAAAACAAGGTAAACCACGTATTGATTCTTTAACGTTAGATGGTGCCGATGATATGTCAACAGGCGTTTATTATTATCAATTAGATGAACAATCGGTTGCGGACGTATCACAAATTCTTAAAAACCATCTTGCATTAAAAACTTCTTCTACTTTAACAAATAACAATACTGATACAGATAATGCAGCTGGTGATGACAGTTCAACTAACGACTCTGCACAATAATAAACAGCCTTTCCACTATCGAAACTGATAGCGGGAAGGCTTTTTTCATTTTAGTTTGCTCGCGAAGCTTGGACTTATCCGCGATTTCTCGCTCTTTTCCCGCGATATTTTGGATTTCCCCCGCGATTCCAGGCTCTTTATCCGCGAATCACTGCTCTTTTCCCGCGATTCTCACCATTTTATCCGCGTAACATAGTTATTGTGCTAAAAAAAAGACTGTAGACTACTCAAAAATTGAGTTTGCCTACAGTCTTAATGTTATTTATTAAAAATCCGCATGAAATTTAGTAGCGGTTTATAGTTTTTGCCAGCAAGTCCAATGACCTCGACGAAAATTTCTATCGCGATTAAAATGACGGTAATTAGTAAAATAGCTCCCCATACCTTTGCCATTGAGAAGATAATGGCAGCTAAACCGAACATCACCGCAATGCCATAAATAATAAGTACAGTTTGACGATGTGTAAAGCCCATATCCAATAGACGATGGTGTAAATGGGATTTATCTGGATCAGACCATTTTTTCTTCATTCGTAAACGACGAACAATTGCAAAGAATGTATCAGAAATCGGTACACCTAGCATAATAACTGGGATAATTAACGAAATGATCGTAAAGTTTTTATATCCTAATAATGCTAATACTGAAATCATAAATCCTAAAAACAATGCCCCAGTATCTCCCATAAAGATTTTAGCTGGGTGGAAGTTATAAAATAAGAAACCAATTGTCGCTGCAGCTAAAATGGCTGCAAATGCTAATACGAACATATCGCCCATAGTAAATGCCACACTCGATAAAGTGATTAGTGCAATAGATGAAACACCTGCAGCTAAACCGTCTAAGCCATCGATTAAGTTAATCGCATTGGTAATACCAACAATCCATAGTATCGTAAATGGAATACTTAAGAAACCGAAATCTAATTGCCCACCAAATGGCAAGTTAATGAAGTCAATTTGAATACCACCTACAAAAATAACGATAAGTGCGGCAACAATTTGACCAAGCATTTTTGCCTTAGCGGAAATTTCACGCATATCATCAATGACACCTGTTGCCACAATAATACAAGCTCCGATAATAATCGCTAAACTATATTCACTGTGCGGCTGTAAGAAAGCCACCCCTATTAAAAAAGCAAGAAAAATTGCCAGACCACCAAGTCTTGGCATTATGCGTGCATGTACTTTTCGATAGTTCGGCGCGTCAACGGCACCTATTCTAAACGCTAAACGCTTAACTAGTGGAGTTAACAAAATGGAAGCAACGAATGCTGCTATTAAAGACACGTAAAGCATGTCTCTCCTCCTCAAAAAAATAATCTACATTTGAATCCAATATGATTATAGCACGAACAAGCTCTGAAATATACTTTTTCTAAACATTTTCCACCATTTCACATTTTCCATTTTTCTCTATTATTCTACTTGCTTTACTTAATGTCAAATGTAGTCATCATTCGTAAAATTTGATAGAATAATGAGGTGTCTAGCATTTAGACAACTTTAAAGGAGCGTAAATTCATGTTCTCAATTTTTAAACGCAACAACGAGCAAACAAGTGCTCGTCAATTAAAACGCTACTATAAAATAGTAGAACAAATTAATCATCTTGAAGAAAAATATGTCAACAAGTCAGATGCTGAATTAAAAGAAATGACTTTTATTTTCAAGGATCGTTTAGAACAAGGCGAACCAATTACATCAATCATCCCAGACGCATTTGCTGTTGTACGCGAAGCCTCAAAACGTGTATTAGGTATGCGTCATTTTGATGTTCAACTTATTGGTGGACTTGTATTAACTGAAGGCAATATTGCTGAAATGCCTACAGGTGAAGGGAAAACGCTAGTTGCTTCACTTCCCTCTTATGTGCGTGCATTAGAAGGTAAAGGTGTTCATGTCATTACAGTCAACGACTATCTTGCAAAACGTGACTATGAGCTTGTAGGACAAATTCATCGTTTCCTAGGTTTAACAGTCGGTTTAAATGTACCGATGATGGAACCAAATGCCAAAAAGGACGCGTATAATGCGGATATTACGTACGGTGTCGGTACTGAATTTGGTTTCGACTATTTACGTGACAATATGGCACATAGCTTAGCAGATAAAGTGCAACGCGCCTATCATTTTGCCATTATCGATGAAGTCGATAGCGTACTGATTGACGAAGCAAAAACACCGTTAATTATTGCTGGTAAAATGCCTGCAAACGATGAATTACATCGCATTGCCGCTATGCTAGCTAAACGCTTTAAAGAAGAAGAAGATTATGACTTTGATGATGAAACAAAGGCAACTTCTTTAACAGATAAAGGCATTGAAAAAGTTGAGGCTGCTTTCAATGTTGATAATTTATATGATTTAGAACATCAAACACTTTACCATTATGTCATCCAAGCTGTACGTGCACATGTTATGTTCCAACGTGACGTGGATTATATCGTGAAAGATGACAAAATCGAGCTTGTTGATATGTTCACTGGTCGTATTTTAGAAGGTCGCTCTCTTTCCGATGGCTTACACCAAGCAATCGAAGCGAAAGAAGGCGTAACGATTACAGAAGAAAATAAAGCACAGGCACAAATTACGATCCAAAACTATTTCCGTATGTATCCGAAGCTTTCTGGGATGACGGGTACAGCGAAAACACAGGAAAAGGAAATCCGCGAAGTGTACGGCATGGAAGTTATTCAAATTCCAACAAACCGTCCTCGTCAGCGTGTTGACCAGCCTGATATGATTTTCAAAACGCAAGCAGCAAAGTATAAATTTGTCGCTGCCGAGGCGAAACGACGTCATGCAAAAGGACAGCCCGTATTAATCGGTACAACATCTATTCTGCAATCTGAAACGGTTGCTGAACATTTAAAGAAAGAAGGCTTAAAATTCCAATTGCTTAATGCCAAAACGGTTGAGCAAGAAGTGGAACTGATCTCTCAAGCAGGTCAAAAAGGCCGCATTACCGTTGCTACCAATATGGCTGGTCGTGGTACAGATATCGTGCTAGGTGACGATGTACATGCGCTAGGTGGATTGTATGTTATCGGTACCGAAAAGCATGAAAGCCGCCGTGTTGATAACCAGCTACGCGGTCGCTCTGGTCGTCAAGGTGACGTTGGAGAAAGCCGCTTCATTCTCTCTATTGAAGATGATATGTTCCGTCGCTATGCAAAAGAAGAGGTTGACAAATTCCTAACAAAAATGGTTGTGGATGAAAATGAAGTCATTCAAAACAAAGATGTACAAGAGCTTATCAACCGTACACAACGCATTGTTGAAGGGTCACAATACGGCATGCGCGAGTACAATTTAAAATTAGATGATGTTATTAATGATCAACGTACAGTTATTTATGGTCTACGTGACAAAATTTTAGCTGGCGAAGATGTAATGGGTGAACTGAAAAAAATGTTGAGCGAAACAGTTGATTTCGCCGTGCGCGATGCAGCACCTGATGAGCTCCCTTCTGTAGAATGGGCTTATGATCAAATGGAAAATTCACTGAATTCATTATTTATCACGCCTGTTACAATTGATCGCGAAGTTGGCAAAGTGAAACAAATTTTAGCCGACATACAGCCTTCTGAACAAGAACTTCTTGATCATATGGAGAAATTCGCAGAAAATGCGCAAGTCATGGCTGTTATTCCACAAGTGATGCTGAGCTATTTAGATAGCGGCTGGGTGAAACATTTAGAAGCAATGGCCCACTTAAAAGAAGGTATTGGCTTACGTCATTATCAACAAGAAGATCCAATGCGTATTTACCAACGCGAAGGACTTGAATTATTCGGTAAGAATTTCCAAGAATTACGCCGTTCTATTATTATCGAAATTACAGGTTTCATGAAAATGGTTGAAGGACAACAACAGGAGGTACAATAATGGGCTTATTTTCATTTTTTAAAAAATCAGATAAAATCGTGCAAGAAAACACAATTGACTCAAAGGATTTACTAGGCAACGCTTCTTCTAAAAAAGGTGACAATCGCGATGTTGAGACAAAACTTTCATTCCATCCTGAATGGGATGTACCTCAGGAGCAAAAGTACATTTTTAACTTCCTTGCGAATGAACTAGAGCCATTAAAACCAAATCAACTCTCACTATCTTCTATTAGTATTGAAGAAGATCCACGCTCAGGCAAATGGTTAGTTCGTGCATTTTTCCGTTCATCGTTAGCTGAAGCAATTGAGCTTGGTGAAATTGAATTATTCATTATGGATAAAAACGATGAGCTTGTAGCATCAAAAAAATTCGATTTTAAAGCGCTTGGCACAATCCCAGCTGAAAGTGCGCGTCCATGGGTATTTGAATTCGAAAAATCTACAATTAAAGTAGACGAAGTACCAGAGGACGGTTGGAAAATCGCCTTTAACCTTGTTTCCTTACGTGGTCACCAATTAGAATTAGATCCGACATGGGAGCAGCAATTACCTGCAGCGCAAAAGGAAGAGCTTGCAAAAATCGTTAAAACATTACCAAAGTTAGGCGAAACAGAAGTCAACTTCACTGGCCTACAAGCAAAACTTGCTGACAACGGTAACCTGAATGTATCAATCTTTATACGTAACGGTCACAACAAAGCAATTAACTTAGAGCAATTACCGTTAGAAATTATCGATGCAACAGGTAAACAAATTGCCAAAGGTTCATTTAAAATGGAGCCAATCTTAACAGTCCAACCAAACTCAACAAAACCTTGGACATTTATCTTCCCAGCTGAACTTGTTGATGCTCAACAAGCTGACCTATCACGCTGGACAGCACGCGTCACACAATAATAACAACAGCAATCCTTCTTTCCGTGGAAAGAAGGATTTTTTAATGTCTACTGATTTACGCCGTGTCCTCGGAAATTCGCTTTTGTGGCGATTCACACGGTCCTTGTGGCGGTTCGCGTGCTTTTGTGGCGGTTCGCACACCATTTGTGGCGATTTCCTACCCTTTCGTGGCGATATACTTCACTTTTGTGGCGATAAGCCACAGTTTCCTGGCTATTCTGGACGTTCAACCAGCGATTCATCAAGGGTTACCCGCGATTCACGACGTTCTATCGGCGATTCTCCACTGTTTACCAGCGATTCACGTCATTCTATCGGCGATTCTCCCGTGCTTACCAGCGATTCGCATGCTATCGTGGCGGTTCGCACACTATTTGTGGCGATATACTTCACTTTTGTGGCGATAAGCCACAGTTTCCTGGCGATTCATCACGGGTTACCCGCGATTTACGACGTTCTACCAGCGATATCGCGTCTAACCTTCCAGCAAATAAAAAAGCGATTTTTGCGCTATGCAAAAATCGCTTACTTATTATTTCACTGTATCGAATCGCTTATAAGCTACTAATCTAGTTGACCAGTAAGAGTACGTAACATCCGAAAGTTCCACACCGTCTGTACCTGCGTGGATAAATTTATTATTACCAAGGTAAATACCCATATGAGAAATACCGTCTTTGTACGTATTTTCAAAAAATACTAAGTCCCCTGGCACAGGATTTTTCACTTGTGTTGTACTGCTATTGAAATAGCCTTCGCTGCTATCTCTGCCGATTTTCAAACCGCTTTGATTGAATGCATAATAAATAAATCCACTACAATCAAGACCTTCTGGCGTATTCCCACCATAAAGATAAGGTGTTCCTATTAGTGCATTCGCTACTTCCACTGTTTTCTTGTAAATGGCTTGTCCATTCGCTGTTGGATCTGTTGTCGTAACTTTTGAAGGTTTGTCCTTATCTGCAGTTCCATTATTATGTATTGTATCACCCTCAGGTATCACAGCTACTGGAGAAATTTTCAACACTTGTCCAATATAAATCTTGTCGTTCTCTATGCTATTCCAATCTTTAAGCTCTTTTAACGTTACATTATATTGCTTCGCTATTTTTGATAGTGTATCGCCTTTCACAACTGTATGAACAGCAGTTGTCGGTTTCGGCGGTGTAGTCGTTGTTGGTTTTGACGGTTTGACGGTTTCCGTTGCCTGCTGCTTTGTAATCTCTAACTTTTGAGCTACATAAATCGTATCCTTCGATAGATTATTCCATTTTTTAATATCTTGGATCGATACTTGATGAGATTGGGCAATTTTGGATAACGTATCACCTTTTTGTACTGTATATGTCGCCGCTTGAGCATTCTGTATTGCGAAAAATGAAGTAGCAATAGTGCTTAAAGCGAGAATTCTCCATTTTTGTGATTTAAGCATATCAAATAGCCTCCGTTCATGGTAGAATATGTCCTTGTGTGTCTATCATACTAAAGAAATGACTAAACAAAAATCGGAAAAACTGACTATTTTTCAAACAATTTCTGAATCCTATAGAATACTACAGAATCCGACTATCTACTATTAGTATAATAATTGCAAGTTTTATAGTCCTATGATAACATACTTGTCTGTATTTAAAATTTTTAGAAAGTTTCATTTTTTCAATTATAAAGGAGTTTTTAATTTTTATGAGAAACATCTTGATTTTCATCAAAGAGAATTTAGCTGTAGGTTTACTACTTTTCGCCTTATTTTTAGGGGCTGGTAATATTATCTTTCCACCGTTACTTGGCCAACAAGCAGGTGAACATATTACACTGGCCATGATTGGATTTTTAATAACAGGTGTCGGTTTACCTTTACTTGCTATTGTCGCTGTAGCTAAAGCAGGTGGCGATTTACAGCTGCTAGCAAGTCGAGTTCACCCGGTTTTCGGGATTATCTTCACCTCTATTGTATATTTAGCAATCGGTCCATTTTTCGCGGTTCCACGTACGGGTTCTGTATCCTATGAAATCGGCATTGCCCCATTTCTTTCAGAAGCTGCAAATGAACACTGGGCTCCGCTATTCATTACGTCTGTAGTATTCTTTGCCTTAATACTTTATTTATCATTTAATCCTTCGAAGCTTGTCGATCGCGTTGGGAAAATTTTAACACCAGTCCTATTGATTGTTATTTTAGTACTAGCTGTTAAAAGCTTTATGACACCAATGGGTGAGCCAGGTGTAGCTGTCGGCAACTACACGAATGCGCCATTTTACGAAGGTTTTGTGCAAGGCTATTTAACGATGGATGTGCTAGGTGCCCTTGTCTTTGGTATTGTTATTTTACAAGCATTACGTGGTATGGGCATGACTGATAAGAAAAAACAAGTTAAAACAACCATTTTTGCAGGCATTGTAGCTGCACTTGGTTTAGCTTTTGTCTATATTTCACTTGGCTATATCGGCAATACGAGTATCAGTGCAATTGGCACATCAGATAATGGTGGCGTCATTATTGCCAAATCAGCGCAATACCTATTTGGCAGCTTCGGTAGCATTATTTTATCGCTTACAATTTTATTAGCTTGTATCTCTACTGCTGTCGGCTTATTAACAGCCAATGCACAGTTTTTTAACAAGCTATTTCCGCAAATTTCATATAAAACATTCTTAGTCGTCTTTACGCTTTTAAGTGTAGCGATTACCAATGTTGGATTATCAACAATCATTAGTACTTCACTGCCAGTATTATTAATTATTTACCCGCTCGCTATCGTACTGATGATGTTATCGCTTGTTGATCATTTCTTCAAAGGTGGTCGTAGTGTTTATATTTGCGCGTTAATTCCAACATTCTTTGTCAGTCTGTACGATGGTTTAAAGGAAATGAAAATTACATGGTCAGCCTATGAAAATATGTTAAATGCATTGCCACTATATGAGCAAAGTCTTGGGTGGCTTGTACCAGCATTAATCGGTGCATTTATAGGATTTATCATCCACAAGCTTTTCACAACAAAATAATCGTTCAATAAAGACACGTCTTCTTCTATAGACGTGTCTTTTGTCATTCGCGGCAATATGGAAATTCATGTATAATATGAGATAAATAATTGAGAAAAGAGGTGCCTTATGAAAAAATTATTATGGTCTTTCTTGTTCATAGTGAGCTTTGTCATCTTTCCATTATCGAACGCTTCTGCAGCAAATAATGAGCAACAACTTGTAAAAGAGATAAAAGAAATTATTACAGAAAATTACGTCGGTAAAATTAATGGTAACTTACAAAATGCACAAACCATTCCAGATATCATTAATATGCTCGATCCTTATTCAACGTATTTTTCAAAGCAAGAATTTGAAGAATTTATGAATAGCATCAACCTCTCCACAATTGGCATAGGTGTTGTTATTGAAGAACATGATGATGGCATTCATATTTTACAAGTTATCGAAGAAAGCGGAGCCTCTGATGCTGGCGTCGTGGCTGGAGATATCATTATCGCTATCAATGGTCAATCCATTGTAGGGAACTCGATAGAAGAAGCCTCTTCCCTGCTAGTCGGTAATGAAGGTACACAAGTCCAAGTTAAACTACTGCACAAGAATGGTACTACTTCTACTAAAACTATTACACGTAAAAAATTCACACTGCCAAATGTAGAGGCTGCTTTATTATTTGGTGATGTCGGCTACATAGCAATGTCCTCCTTCTCTGAAGATGGTGCACAACTCGTAAAAGAAGCATTGATTCAACTAAAACAGCGTGGTGCTACTTCTTTTATTTTAGATTTACAAAATAATGGTGGCGGTTACGTTGCCACAGCGGAACAGCTAACCGGCTTATTTCCAAAGGCAAAAATCGCTTATTTACTGCAAGAAGCACATACCTCTTATGAAGTGCGTGCTATTCAACAAAATGTTAAATTCCCAGCAGATACTCGCATTTTAGTTAATCGTTATAGTGCAAGTGCTTCTGAAATGCTAGCTGCTTCGTTACAAGATCAACAATCGGCGATTTTATATGGTGAAACGACTTATGGTAAAGGGGCAATGCAAGGCTTTTATGAATTGCATGATGGCAGTTATTTAAAGCTTACTGTTGGTAAATTTACAGGCCCTGCTGGTCAAACTATTAATGAAGTTGGTGTGAAGCCAAATATTAAAACAAAGACGCCACCAATTTTCCAAGCACATTATGATGCGATTAAAGCGCAATACAAAGATTATCAAGAACTAGTAAGCCTAAAAAATGTGCCTACTACAAAAACGTTTACGGTTAAGTTTTCACAAGCTTTTGCTACACCTATTCCTGAAGGTAGCGTACAGCTCATTGCATTAGGTGGAGATGCAATTCCAATTACAACAAAAGTAGAAAAAGATAATTCCTTAATCGTTACACCTACTGAGCCTTTAGGTAAAGGGCAAGAATATATGCTACTTGTTCATCCAACTATCCAAAAATCGACAGGTGACAAACTGCAAAAAGGAATTTATCTTCATATCGCTGTAACTAACTAAAGAACGAGACTATCCCAAATAGAAAAGCGTTTGATAATCGCCCTAATGCGAAAATCAAACGCTTTTTTATAGGTACGAAAGGACATACGGCGGGTGTCAGGTACTTAAAACAAGCGAAGGATCACGACTCTGCAAAGAACAGCTCAAAACGTAAGACGAGGACATTCTAAGCGGAAAGAGCCGATCGTTGTAAAAATCAACGAATATAAAAACCTCTCCTATTTTGGAGAGGTTTTTACTTCATTTCCTACAGCTCTATTACGCACGTGGGGGTTCTTTTAAAAGAAAGAAAACATGTACTAAGTCGCGCGCTAGTTCACAAGGCTTGCTTTTTTGTTCTAGTAAATTCGTTAATATTAAACGTTCAAAGGAGCCTACTAAACTATCTGCTACTATTTTTATATCAATATTTTGTAATTGAAACGTATGATCACAATCATGACGATAGACGAGCTCCATCAATTGCTGTGTTAACTGTGATTTAACACTCGTCGATTGTTTCGATTCAAAAAAGCCAATTTTCGTTAGCTTTGGATTTTCCATGATATAGAGGAACAGCAAATATAATTTCTGCTCAAGCATTTTAATAAAGCCCTCTAACCCTTTTTCAACTTCGTCATATTCATTGCGCATTATTTCATTAAATCCTTGTTGGAACTGTAAGTTTAAATCATTGTAAAGTGATTCTTTACTTTTAAAATATAAATAAAACGTAGGTTGTGTTACGTCTGCTGCTTTCACGATATCACTTATTTTCGTCGCATGATATCCCCTTTCAGAGAAAAGCTCCACAGCTTTTTCAAGTAATAATTGTTTACTTTTTTCACCATTTGAATTAATTTTTCTACCTCTTGGCATCAACGTCACCTTAATCTAATAAATATTAACTAATTTGCTTATTTATGGTATTTAAAATATTAAATACCATAAATAAACCTACCATTTCCCTCTTTACTGTTTGAATAATGTTAATTATAATATAATTCTAAAAATTACACTATGTATATTTAACAATATTATGATGTTTGGTACTTTTTTGGCCTTTTGCACCCAAAGAATATCGACCAAAAGTTCCAAACCCTTTCCTCCATAATATTGCTTAATAATGGGCCTACATAGCCTTTACAAACAATACAAAAAGCATGCTGGAAGTACATCCAGCATGCTTTTTAAAAGACAAATCTGTCTAAAATGGGCAGATTATTAACAAATTATAAAACGCCTTATTTATGTTATTGTTCTTTTTACATACCCATACATTTGCTATTGTTTTATTAATTTCTTTTTCAGCTTATCCATATATTCTTTTACTTCTGTTATGCCAAATAATAAGTAAGAGCCTACAAAGACAGCGATAAAAATAACTAAACCGACAATGAACGTTAACCACTTATATTCAAATACTAAATAGTGACTTGAATAATACATAACAATCGTAATAATGATCATAGGTGGCATCGCTCTGAAAAAATGCAACTCTTTGCTAAAGATGCCCATTTTCAAGTCGTACTTTGGTATTGCATAAGCAACTAGCATAATAAAGTTTGTAATGGCACTAATTAATGTTCCCCAAGCGATTGCTTCAGCACCATATTCCTTCACCATCAGCAGTATAACGGCAATATTAACACCAAATACATTAATTAAACTAAAAATAACTGGCGCCATGGAATCGCCCTTTGCATAATAGAAGCGCGTAATATACGTATTCGCAGCTAGGAAATACATGGACAACACGAATATTGCTAAAACAGGTGCAGTAAGCGCTGTCGAGGCAGCATTGAATTTACCATACTGGAAGATCACCTGTATCAAGTTTTCTGAGTAGAAATAAGAATATATTGTTACTGGTATCAGTAGCAATAAAAGATAATGTAGCCCTTTAGAATAAAGGCTCTTAATAGAAGCAGAATCATTGTTCGCTTCTTTTTGACTCAAAATCGGATAAATGACCGTTGTCACAGCTGTAATTAAAATCGCTTGTGGGAATTGCATCAGCTTGGAAGAATAGTTTACAGCTGCTACAGCCCCTTCAGAAAGCATACCAGCAAAAATACGCTGTAACAAAGCATATAATTGAATTGTCGCTCCTCCCAGCATAATCGGCAATACCATGATCCAAAGCTGCTTTGAGGAAACATTATGTTCAAATGAAAACCCAACTTTATGGGAATCTAATTTGCGATAACCAAGTATTAAGAAATACAGCATAATCGCCGCACTAGCTAAAGCACTAATACCATATCCGAGTGCTTTGATACTTTCAATTTGAGATAACCCAACGGCAATGACTAGGAAAATCGCATTGTAAATTAAAATCGCAAAGCTTGATAAGTGAAATTTTTCATTAACATTCAATAAGCCACTATACCAAGAAGATAACACAAGTAATATCGATGAAGGCATCATCCAATAGTACAAGTTTTTCAATAAATCTAAATCACTTTGACTATAATCATCACCATTCGTTTTTTCATGGTTGAACATCTCCATGATTGGATTCGTAAATGCTAATAAAATAATAGTCATAACCGATACAGTCAACAACACAATGGTAAAGGACTGTTTTACAAATACGGCTCTGTCTGTTGTTTCCCGATTATAAATCGAGATCACAGCTGTTGTAAAAGCTCCACCTACTACTAAATATAAAAAATTCGGAATGGTGTAAGCTGTGAAAATACTATCCGCAGTATGGGAACTCCCATATTGAATACCGATAATTATTTCACGTAAAAAGCCGAAGACACGGGCCACGATATTAATAATCGCAACAGCCCCGACAACTTTTATAAATTTATTCATAAGTCATCCCCACCTTTAATGGCCGACTTATAAATTTCAATACATCTTGCTGTTATATTTTTTTCATCGTTAAGTTCTAAGACGTCATTAACCGCTTGACGATTCATATATTGTTCCTTTGGCGTGTTCACTGCACGCAGCATCTCCTCAGATAACGCCATAGCATTACCAGGCTCCACTAAATGCCCCGCACCTTCACCAAGTAATGAAACAAGCCCACCTACTTTAGAAGCGATGACAGGTGTATCTGTCGCTAATGCCTCTAATGCTACTAGACCGAAACCTTCTAAATGGGATGGTAATACGAAGACATCACTTGCCTGGAACCACTTTACTAGTTCCTGTTGTTTTAGTGGGTCTATGAATTTGACGTCTTCACTGAAAAATGGTTGCAAAGATTGGTAAAAATTATCATCTCTTCTCGAACCGATAATAACAAGTTCTATAGGTCGCTCCACTTTTGTTTTTAACATTTGGAATGCCTGTAATAACTCTTCTACACCTTTTTGCTTAATGACATTTCCTACAAATAGAAAGACAAATGCCTCTTTTGCAACTTGCAATTGTTGACGTACTGCAGCTTGGCTACCTTTTGTAAAGACTTCACGATTGACGCCCATACTAATAACAGAAATTTTTTCGGGTGCGATTTCAAAGTCTTGCTCAATTTGTTGTGCTAACACAGGGCCTACTGCAATGACATGTGCACTTTCGCGTAATATACTTGCTGTCCAGTTGCGAATGCGTGCATTTTTCTTTGCCATCCGTTCAATGTCTCCACCATGAGCTGTAACAATGTACGGTATACCAAACACTTTCTTTAAAAGTAGTGATAACATACCTGAAGGAAACACATAGTGTGCATGTGTTATATCGATTGATTTTCGATTTTTTAAGCCCTTCATCACCGTAGAAAGTCCCCATTTAGCATATTTGACAATGGTGTTTTTCTTACCTGTGGCTGGGTTTGTATTCACTGCTATTTCTACGTCTAGTCCTGCCTTTTCAAGTGCTGTTACTTGGTTTTTCACAAAAATACCGAATGATAAATGATCAGATGTTGGATACATATTACTAATGACGAGTATTTTTTTCATAGACGTGTCACTGCCTTTTTCATTAATTCCTGACCATACATGGCCTCTTTATGAATATGTGTAGCAATTTGTTTCGTCTCTGCAATTGACTGCTCCCAATTGCTACTTAGTTTGCCAACTAATTTAGATAGAGCTTTCTCATCATCCTCTATATCCTGCATCTGTAAGCAACGATCCGATGCACCAACAAAGGACATAAAATCTTGCACTTTTGTATGATAGGATACTGCAATAATGGGAGTCTCAGAATTGGTTGCCAATATCAATGAGTGTAAACGCGTACCAATGATGATATCCTGCTCAGCTGTTACTTCAAGCAAACGCTCAGGTACTAGATTTTCCTCAATTATTTCTGTCTTTGCATGATGTTGCATTTTCTTTTGTATATCATGTGTCACGGTTACATCTTGAGGAAACTTTGTTGCAAAAAATGTAATGTGCACATTTTGCTCAGAAATGACTTGATCTAAATTTTTCGCCATACCTGTTACATATGCATCATATTTTGCAACATTACCTTCTGGCCAATAGTTTGCATTATAATATGGAACGGCTGAAACACCAATTTTCATTGGCTTCTCAGCATAGTCTTTGCGATCACCTTTTAACGTAAATGCAGGATCACCAATTACTTCAATCGGTTTTTTGACCCCGATACTTTGTAAAAGTTTTTTAGACTGAGGATCACGCACAGAGATATTTGCTGCATAACGACACATGACGCGGATACTAATTTTACCTGAGATTGTATCTAGTGGTCCTGCGCCGCATCCGTATATAATGTAGGGAATATTGCTTTGTTTCGCCATCATTGCGTATGTTCCATAAAGATGGGCCTCACGTTTATAAAAGTCCATTAAAATACCACCACCACCAATGATGAGGAGGTCAAAATTCGAAACATATTGTTTGTTATTTCTATAAGTATGGATAAACGTTTTATATAAATTGCCCTTTTTATAATACAATGGATAGCTATGTACCCCATAACGCGCGGATGTTTGTTGTGTGTTATTACTAAAAACGGTAATGTCGTCACTCGTTACCGAAAATGTTTGTTTTACTTGTTGAAGAATGCCGTATAATATTGATTCATCACCATTATTATCATTGCCGTAATTCCCCACAATGCCTATTTTCATTAAAAAACATCCTTTTACTTTTTAATACAGAGATTATACCACAATTGCTGTTATTCGTTCTTTTTAAAAATAGTAAAAAAAAGGGGAGCCTCGAATATATACGAGATTCTCCCCTTTTCTACTGCCCTAGTACTAATATTTTTAGTATAAACAGCATAAAAGTATTACTTCTTATGCCTCACTTCTAACACTGTGAAATATGATGTTAGGGCAAATTCCTCTATTATTTATGAATGGCTCTGTAAAGGAACAGACCAAAATGTGCTCGACTAATAGCTTCGTTTGGTTTATAAATGTTGCCATCGTAGCCAGTCGTGATGTTGTTTGCTGCTAATTGTTGTACATATGCGTAAGCCCAATGATCTTTTGGCACATCTTTAAATGCAATGCTGCTTGTACCTTTTAATTTATAGGCAATTGCTACAATTTTCGCCATTTGCGCGCGTGTTAACGTTGCATTCGGGTCAAAAGTATTGTTTTCGCGGCCACTCATAATCCCCGCTTCAACAACAGATGCAATTTCCTTATAGTAAATGTGATTTGCCGGAATATCTTTAAAGCTTGGGTTTTTCACATTTTTTGTATCTAAGGCTAAAGCACGGCTAATAATAACTGCCGCATGGGCACGTGTAAGTTTGTCATTCGGTCTAAATGTACCATCAGCTTGACCAGTAATGATATTGTGAGACGTTAAATATTCAATCTCTTTATAGTAGACATAATTATTTGGAATGTCCTTAAACAGCGCTGGCTTCGCTACCGTAACCGTAGCAGCCATACTTTTATTACCTAAAGTAGCAATGACTTTACCAGTTGTACCTGGATTTTGCGCTGTAAACTTACCAGTACTTGTAATTGTACCGATATTCCCTTCTACTGACCATGTCACTTGAGATGGATTATAGACAATTGGCTTGCCTGCATCATCTTTGGCATCAATCGTAAAGTTAACAGATTCGCCTGCACCTACTGTTTTACTGCTTGGTGCAACATTCATAGTTGTAGGCGCATCCACGACCTTCACTTGATATGATTGCACCGCTGAACCATCATAGCCGATATAGATGCGATCCGTACCAGCTTGTGTTGCTGTATAACTCATACCATTAATTTGTAACGTTTGGTTTTGAGACGCTAATGATAAATGGCCATCTAGTGGTAGTGTTGTATAGTTATCATCTAACACGTATTGCACAGCTACACTTGATGAAGCACCTACTAACATCGTTGCATAATTTGTACTATTGGTAAATTTCATATGTGTTGCCTTGCCGTTTGGCGCAGTACTCACTGCTTGCAATGTAGCAGATACAAGTCGTTGCGTATTTCCTGAATTGGACGGTAGATTCGCTAATACGACATTGTTACTGCCGTAGTTTCGAATGCCCATTGTTGTAGAGCCACCGCCATCTAAGTTAATGGCTCTGTCGACACCAAGCGCCACTAAATAATTCGCAAGCTGTACCATGTTCATGCCTTTACTATGGCTTTGACGGCCGTCTACTGTAATAAAGTGAACTGTTTGTCCATTATTACTTGTCGCTACCACTGTACGTGGTGCCACTTCTTTCGCACGAGAGCTAGAAGTGCTCATCATAATGTAAGGTTTACCATCCTTTACTAAGTAAGGACCGCTCGCCAAAATAAATTGCGCATTTTGCCAAAGTTGATCAATGGAGAAGTTAACACTCATTTCATCGCCAACTGCTACATGGCTTAATTTATTGTGCCAGTCACCGCCCTGTAAAGATACAACGAAACCTGTAGATGGAATCGTTAATTTATCTTTCGAGCCATATGGTTTAATTTGCGTTACTTTACCCGTTAACGTTTGTCCAAATGTATTTTCTGTAATCGGTGAACCAGTGTCTACGACAATTTCAAAACCGTATTCATTTGTATCTGTTGTTTTACTATAAAACTGTGGTGTGTAAACAACCGCTTCAGAAATATTACGTACACGGTTTAAACCTGACATTTCATAATTTGTTCCGTTATGAGAAAGTGTTATATCAAAATCAAAATAATCAATAACACCACGACCATCAGAATTCATCCCAAACGCTGTCGGAACGTTCATATATTGGTCGGAACCGTTTGAAACAGTACCGCCGTTTAAAATAACATTATTTTTGGCTAGTAAAAATAATGGGTAACCTTCTGACATATTATAAAAACTTGCATTAATAGCACCTACTACACGATTGCCTTCACGAGAAAGACGATTCGCATTTGCTACTGTCGATTCTTTTCCATTGACTGCTGCGGGCATCCCTAGTTGTACTTCCGTCGTTGGATCTCCAACATTAATCGTTAAATGATTAATAGAATTTGTATAGGTATTGCTGTATGTATATTGGTTATACTGCACACCTTTTGAAAGTGGGTAATCCTTCTTTACTGTTTGAAATGCATAGGCATTTAGTGGACTAACAACAATCGACATCATTACAACTAACACTAGTAAAATTTTTGCTATTCTTTTCATTTTTGCGCGCTCCTCAGTTAATGTAGAGCCCTCACCTTCCCTTCTATATTTTTCTTCTATTAGATTATCAAAAATATGCCAAAATAGCTATGGAACCTTTAAGCTATTTTCCAGTTTCATATATATGGTAAAAAAACTATTTACATTGACGCATTTTACAAGAATGTACATATTTGACCTTATCTCGACTCTCTAACTTTGGTAAAATGATGTTAAAGTTTAGGAGGTACAAAATATGAAAAAACTATCAATCATTGCATTGCTTATGACAGTAGTTAGCTTGCTCTTTTGGCAACCCCAAATGGCTTCCGCTGATGAACTTTCAGGGCATGCACACGAAAACGGTCTGCGCTATTTAATTTCAAAAAATGCTTTAGTCCCGGATGCCAATGGCAGTTACCGTCCAAACGACAATGTAACACGCGGAGAATTTGCTTCATATTTAACAAAAGTAATGAAGCTTGAAGCAAATAACGGTATGGCATTTATCGATGTTCCAGATACATATGTGTATGCAACCGATATTCAGCTAGCTGCTACAGCTGGTATTATCACAGGATACGCAGACGGTTCATTTAAGCCAGATGCAGCGATTTCAAGACAGCATATGGCTATTATGCTAGAGCGAGCTATTGATTATTTGAAAATCCCTAAAGGTACTTCAACTATTACGTTTAAGGATAACGCTTCTATTATTAAAGACTATCGTGCTGCCGTAGCGGTCGGTGCACAACTAGGCATCATTAACGGTTCGAATGGTTACTTTATGCCAGAAAAAAATGCAACCATTGGACAAGCTGCAACATTTATTCAACGTTTAATGCTGCTTGCGGGTGATGCTTCTGCTGACTTCTCTACGTATGCGATTAAGGAAATTGCAAATGGTACATTAGTCGGCAATCAAGGCTTTGCAAGCTTTGAAGCCGCTGAAAAAGCAGTCACTAAAAACACACAAGTAATTGTCCAAAAAGATAAAATTGTAAAAATGTCTTCAGGCTATGTTGTAACAAATAAATATGTTGCCCTAAATTCTGAAACGATTAAAGACCAAATCGCCGTTGCAGGTAATACAGAAATGGAATACATCAGCAGTGATGCGACACAAGTAAAAGTTCGCTTAGCCGGTCAAGTTGGTTATTTAAAACAAGCAGATGTAACGTTAATTCCATTTTCATTAAGTAAAGGACGTGCTTACTACACAAACGAAAATGGTGAAATTAAACATACACTATACGATTACACAACGAATAAATATTCTTCTAGCTATGTTTACGGAAAAGCACCAGCCTTCATGAAGCAGGGTGAAAAATACTATAGTTGGAATGGCATTTATTTCACAAACGGCAGTGGCTCATCTAAAGGAGAAGCTTATAACTATTATCAATTTTTACCTGCTCGTGCAACAACACAATATACAGCAGAAGAAATCGATGGTTACATTATGAATAAGCTTGCCGAAGTTGAAAGTACTGGAGTTACCCTTTATAAAGATGCTACAACGAAAAGTAAGCTCATCGGCTTAGGTAAAACATTAAAAGAGATTGAGGCAAAGTCACATATTAATGCCATGTTAATTTTGGCACTTGCTCAACATGAAAGTGCATATGGTATGAGTGACCATGCTCAAAACTTAAACAATCTATTCGGTTTATATGTATATGACACAAACCCACTGAACAAAAAATTCGACAGTATCGCTGCTAACATCAACGAACTTGTTGATAAGTTTTTACAACCAAACTATATTACACCGGGTGGTTCACCAGGAAGAAACTTTGCAAATGGTGCTGTAGTTGGTTCAAAAGCGCTTGGCTTTAATGTTAAGTATGCATCTGACCCATTCTGGGGAGCAAAAATCGCCGGTCACTATTATCGTGCTGAAAAAGCGTTAGGCTTTAAGGATGCTAAAAATCCATATACAATCGGTTTAACAACAACAACTGGTTTAAACGTCCGTGTAGACCCATCTACTAGCAATGGCCCACTTTTCACATATGCTAGAAGTGGCATGCCTGTAATTGTCATTAACGCTAACATCAATGGCTGGCATGAAGTACTATCTGATAAGCTCCATACAGGATCAGCTTACATTAGTAAAGACTATATTAAATTTATCGATACAGTGAAATAAGAAAAAGCGCCATCCAATAATTATTGGACGGCGCTTTTATAATTCTGCGGTTCGGGGTCGTTATTTCGCAAGATTTCATGGAAATTCCGCGATTCTCGGACTTTTTTCCGCGATATATCATGAGAATTCCGCGGGACACCAGCTTTTTTCCGCGGTATACCATGGGGATTCCGCGGGACACCAGCTTTTTTCCGCGATATTTCATGAGAATTCCGCGGGACACCAGCTTTTTTCCGCGGTATATCATGGGGATTCCGCGATTCACCAGCGTTTTTCCGCGATATATCATGGGATTTCCGCGATTCTCGGACTTTTTTCCGCGGTATATCATGAGAATTCCGCGATACACCAGCTTTTTTCCGCGATATTTCATAGGAATTCCGCGATTCACGACCTTTTTCCCGCGTTACCGTAAATGAAAGGGCTATCCAATTGAGGATAGCCCTTCCTGTTAGTATCGAAGTTTTCGTTGCTCTGTTTTAATTATTGCTGACGCAATGACTACAAAACCTAGCATTAATATAAAGATTAAATCAAGTAAGCCTGTATGCATCGACACTGTAAATAGTGTAATGACAAAGGCATAAGCAACTGAATGGAAGCTACGGATGCCAGCACGTTTTACTTTATTATAAATTAATGAAATTAATACACCATATAATAAGAAGCCAATCGCTACAAGCGCATAGCCACCATCTAGGAATAACTGTCCGATAAAGGTTGGCGTTGTTGTTCTCGTTGGACGTGTAATATATTTACCTTCATCCACACTTAATGAGTTCACTACTTCCGTTACCTTCATACGAGGTGAAATTTGTTCACCAGGAAGAATCGTATTAAAGATTCCTTTGTGAATTTCACCTTTTAAGTACCCCTCTTCTTGCGTGTACTCAATAATTTTACTTAAAACGATATGACCCGTTACACTTTCACCATTTATTGAACGAATCCATTTAGGTGTTAAATTTACTTTTTGTTCAACTGTTAACAGTTTTTCTTTTTCTGTTTCTGTCAATTCTACATCTGGTTGGTCACGATTATTAAATTCTTTCGTTGTATCCTCTGTCATTACTCGTAAGAAGCCAAACATTGAGAAAGCAACACCGATGACAAATAAAGCTGTCAGGAACCAAGTTAACTTTACGCGCTTCACAACATAGTGGAAAATAATAATTCCAGTAAACAGCATAATGATTAATGGCGTACGATAGCCCATTAATAGGAATAAGAACATAACAACAGCAAAAATTGCGCCGTATACAAATGCTTTCTTCCATGACATATGCTTTTCTAAAATCATTTTGTAAGATAACAACAATAAAATACCATACCATAATAATTGACTGAAGAAGTTTAGTTTTGGATCAAGATTACGACGATTAGATTCATCAGAAATTCCTAAACCACCACCAAAAATCATCATTAAATAAGAAGCTAAACCGATTAATGTTAGTAATACAACAAAGTGAATCACATATTTACCTAAGAACGAAAGCCCGAATGATGGGATTGTCCATTGTAATTTATCAATAATATAAACACCGATATAATAACAAACAAGTGCTACTAATACCGCTGGCAAAATTGAGACACGAACATTAAATAATTCAAATCGATGGAAATCGAATAGACTTGTAAAGAAATATAGCACTAATATAAAAGGTAAAAAGAAATACGGTGAAAACGTATCAATCTTATTGACCTTTGTGAAAACTTGCTTCAGTTTATTCATACATGTAATACATCTAAATAGATGTTATTGCCCTCCTCTATCATGAATCAATAGTTGTTACCCACTATTATATTCTTTAGTTTTCCCTACAAAAACAAAAGTTATTATATCATAAATACTGATAGACTTATAGAAAGGATTGAGTCGATTTTATATAAAACAGCTCAATCATTTCATTTTCACCTAAATCTCTACTAACAAGTAAATATTTAGATGTATGATAAAGATAAATTACAAACAAGGATGTGGATTTATTGAAGAAATTAGCCATTGTACTAATCGCTGTTTGTGCTTGTATGCTTGTTGTACTGCTATTACCGACACAAGCTCAAGCAACTACCGAAAGAATCGGTATTGTTTTCTCTGAAAGTAGTGAGAAATATGCCAACACTACTCACCCAGGTGGTACATATAATGGACAAACAGTCTCTCCGAAGGTTGACTATAGCTCAACATACAACAAGGAACTAAAAGCTTACCTTTTATATCAGCAGCAAGGCTTCCATGTAGAGAAAATTTACGAAAAGGACTTAAGTAATTTAGATAGTTTAAGTCAATATGATGCCATCGTCTTTCCATATACCGTGATGATGAATTATCAACAACGTGAAAATATCAAAATGTACGTACGCAATGGTGGCGGTGCTATTTTTGCGTTCCAAACTGGCCGTAACGAATCAGCCAAATTTCCGAAGGTCGGACAAATGGATCTTTCTCCATTAATTTATGATGTCGACTCATGGGTTATGGAATGGGATAACCTTTCAGAAGTTTTTAATTCACGCTTCATCGACGATATCGTGTTAGGTAATTCTACCATTAGCAATACCAATACAACGCATCCAATTATTGAAAACGCAACAAAGGAACTCGGGAAAAGCACACTTAGTCTGACAAAATCTGATCATGAGTGGGTTGAGGTAATAAAACCATGGCAAGGTGGCGCTGCTTCACCGATTTTATATTTTACAAATTACGATTATACAGACAAGCCACAAACAATGAAGAAAAATGCGTTTGGTGCTGCCCACGCCATTGAGTACGGCAAAGGCAGAGTCGTACAAATCGGATTCAAAATTTATGATTACATTACAATAAATGAGCAAGCAGCTTGGCAAGATAATGAAAACGGTATTGCCTATGCCACAACACGGGGCAACTTAGATGCTCAAGTATTTTTGAAGCATGCTTTACATTGGGTTGCCGAAGACCACGATAGTTATGTGCCACGTCGCTATAATCTATCACTATCCTCTGACGATGTGCAAAGTTATGTAGCGCCTTCTGGTCAATTCGTTTTCTACTCTACCGTAACAGTAAAGAACAACGGCAATGTGCCTGCTCGTGGGACGTTAAAAGTAGAGATTCTTGACGCAAACGATCGCGTTGTCGGTAAAGGACACGAACGTTATATACCAGGTTTAGCTGCTGATGCGACAACAACGAATGCTGACCGGAAAGATATTAGTACCCACTCGGAAAAATATCAAATTTTTATGCCCGGAAATTTAGCCGCTGGCACATATACGATACGAACTTCCTTTATAGAAGGTCGCGATGATCGTAAAAATGTTGACGAAAAATTTGCAACCATGGCAGAAATTAAAACGCTCACTCGCACAAAAGGTTCCAACAAGGCTTCTATTGGCGTCGCTCCATTTTTTCAAGATGTGACAGCATCAAATGGCGCTTATTATGATATTAAAAACTTACACGCACTTGGCATAGTGAAAGGTAGTAATGGCCAATTCAACCCACAAGGGACATTAACACGCATACAAGCTACCGAAATGGTGTTACGTGCTCTAGGTATCACCGCTTCAAGTTCAGCTACGTTGAATGCCAGTGATATAAAACCGGGCGACTATGGTTATGCAGTACTCGCAACAGGGGTACGCTATGGAATCATTTCTTTAGAAGATGGTAAAATCAATGCCCACCAACCGATGACGCGCGCTGCAATGGCACATGCACTTGTAAAAGGCTTTAAGCTACAAGGTTATGCTAAACATACATTTGTAGATGTCCCTGCATCACATATCTATTTTAAAGATATTCAAGCGCTCTATGCACTAGGTATTACAACTGGCTATGCCGATCAAACATTTAAACCAAGCAATACGGTAACTCGTCAAAACTTTGCTCAATTTGTCAATCGCACACTACATGCAAACGCTAAATAACTTTCGAGTTAGAATTGATAGAATTCTTGTATCGCGGATAGAAATCCAGGAATCGCGGGTAACACCTTGTTTATCGCTGATAAAACCGTGAGAATCGCGGGTAAGAACTCTCTTAGCGCCACTTATAGCACGCACCTATAAAAAAAGAGCTATATCGTTCAGAGATTGAACGATATAGCTCTTTCATATTATTGTTTTGCGTAGTATTGATAAATTCCTTTGTAGATAGCTTCAGCAAATAATTCGATATATTGATCATCTGTCATTTTGCCTCGGTCCTCGCTATTTGTTAGGAATCCTAGCTCCACTAGAATCGCTGGAATTAGCGTGTTACGGATAACATAGTATTGTTGTTCTTTCACACCGCGATTTTTCATGTTTAAGTTATTAACAATTTGGTTATTTACAAAAGTAGCGAGATCTATATCTTCTTGATACATATCTCCTGTTGTCACAGCATAATATGTTTCAGTACCAGTTGCAGCTGTGCTAGATGCAGAGTTTACATGGATACTCACAAAGATTTCACCGAAGTTTGCATCGGTAAAGTCTACGCGATCTTGTAATGATGGGTACGTATCACCAGTACGGGTCATCTTTACTTTTGCTCCAGCTGCTTCTAGTTTTTGTCTTACTAGTGTTCCAACTTTTAATGTAATAGCTTTTTCTGAATTGGAACCTACTACCGCTCCAGGGTCTTTACCACCGTGACCTGGGTCAAGAATGATAATACGATTTTTAAGTGGATTACCACTTTGGTTTAATAGTTTTAAGTAAGATTTATGCACATAGCCTGTTTGACCATCAAAAGTAATTTGAGCCCAGTAGCCGCTAATGCTGTTAACATGGACATAATCGCCTTTGCTTAATTTACCTAATACCGTTGAAGTAGAGTTCGCTTCTTTACGGACATTTAAACTATCAACTGTTGTACGACCTAGTAAGTCTCCTGCCACTGGTGGAGGCGTTGGATCTGGATTTGAAGGTTGTTCTACTTCCACATCCTCTGTACTATTGGCCACAATATATCCTGGCAAACCATTTACAACGGTTAAATAGTAGCCATTAACCGTTTTGTAGACAGGCAGTTTGACATTGCTATTGATTGTTGAAATAGTTTTAGAAGACGAAGTAGCCTTCACATAAAGATTAATACCTTGTGTTGTTTTTACTTCTTTTTGAACTTTGCCTAATGCATTACCGTCCGCATCTAAAAACTGAGCGTACGTTTTATAAACATAAGCATAAGCACCTTTATACGTTACTTTTAACCAGTCTCCTTCAACTGCATAGACTGATAGTTTGCCGCCTTTATTGACTGTACCTACTATGTTGTTAGTAGAATTTGAATCTTTTGATTTACGGATATTCAAGCCATCTGTTGTTACTTGAATTAAACCAATCACCTGTGTTGTATCCGGAACAGCAGTACCTTTTACAGGTAGCTCTAAACGATATTTTTCGCTTTTTGCACGAGCGATGAATAGTGCGAACTGCGCACGTGTCACTTGGCTATTTGGATTGTAGTTTTGACCACTACCCTTTGTAATACCATTATAGTAAATTGTATTAACGTATTGAACGTATGGGTGTGTAATACCTACGTCAACAAAAGGAGAATCAATGTTTTCATATTCACTAACATCAAGCTTAAATGCCTTTGTTAAGACATAACTCATTTCATCACGAGTTAAAGGCTTGTTCGGTAAAAATTGTCCAGTTGTATTTGTTTTAAAGAACCCTAATTGGATGGCACGTTCAACGTAACCAGAAAGCTCGGTACCAACCGTTACATCTGAAAAATTCGACTTGCTAACTGTTAATGGTTTGTTGCCAGAAGCGACAACTGCCATTTTGGCAACTTGTCCACGCGTTACGCTATTATAAGGTTTATAATACGTTTTACCGTTTTCCGTATACCCTTTAATTACACCTAAACTAACTAAATAATTGATCTCTTCATAAGCTTCATGCTTTGGGGGTACATCTTCAAAGCCACCACTTGCATTTGCACTATGTATCGTAAACATAGAAGCTGAAATGAATAAGACGCATAATATAAGACTGATTTTTTTAAAGTACAATGTCTTATTTCCTCCCTTCATGTCTCGTGTTCTCGTGTTCATTTTAACAAATTTTCACATGTAAAACTATCATTGTTTGCAACTATTCGACATTTTTTTATACCACCTCATTTCATAAAGATTCATAAAAAGAAGAGAGCCTGCAAGTGCAAACTCTCCTCCGTTTATACGCTATTTAAAAGAACTTCCATGCATTGCTTCACTTCAAACGTAGCCCTTGTCCGAAGAGAAGTAGAAATTGATTATTTATTTACTTGCTGAGCACGCTCGATAAAAGTTTGTAGTTGAGAAATTTTCAACATATCGTTGTAACCGAAGTCACCATTGTCTTTGCCTGCTGTAATACCATTTGATGCTAGAATTGAAATAAATTCTGTTGCCCAGTAATTTTCAGGAACATCTGCAAATGTCACCACATCGCCTTTATGCTCAAGACCAAACGCAATCACTAAAACTTTTGCAATTTGTGCGCGAGTCATTGGAGAAGATGGATTGAATTTGCCGTGATCATCACCTGCAAAAATGCCTAACTTCGCTACAGCGGCAATTGCCCCTGCATGTGCATAAGTTGGTTTTACATCTGCAAATGTTGTGTTTTTATCTGATGTATCTAAATTTAAAGCTTTTGCAATTTGTACAGCAACTTCAGCACGTGAAGCATATACTGTAAAATCAATCGCAGCTTCCTTTACTTCAGAAGTTGCAACTTTTGTCACTTCAGCTTGTTGTTCAGCGTCAAATTGTGCTACGCGTTTTGCACCAACGTAACGAGAGCCCCAATAGTATGGATCGTTGACATTAGAATAGCTAACACCTTTACCAGTTTGAGAGTGAATCATTTTACCGTCACCTATGTATATCGCTACATGTGAGATACCACTACCACTCGTGTTAAAGAAAAGTAAATCGCCAATTTGTAGATCACTCTTTGCAACCGCAGTACCTTGCTGATATTGTGAGCTTGACGTACGGTTCAATTTGATACCTAAATCACTGAAGACTTTAGATGTAAAGCCTGAGCAATCTAACCCGCTAGTAGTCGTACCACCATAAGCATAAGGAATACCTAAATATTTTGAAGCTGTTTCAGTGACATCAGAAGGAGTCGCTGCTTCAGCATTATCTATTTGAATTGTTGAAAATAACATAAAAGATGCAAAAATCGGTAATAACCATTTTTTCTTCATTCGTTTGTTACCCCTCTCAAGGAACTTTTTTTGCCTATACATAGACTATCATAAATGATGGTATTTTAATTTTTCAATTGTGTAACGGTTTCGAAAGCTTAAAAAAACGTTGATATAACAACGTTTTTTGGTTTACAAACGCTAAAATATGGGTATTAATTAATGGGTATTACGGCTTTTTGTAACATTGCTGTAATATTAGCCATGCTTTGTTACAATAGAGTGCTTGAGATGAATTTTTGATGCCCACCACCTTAGTGGACAACATACAAAAGACTGCGATAAAAGAGAAAAGTGTTAGATTGACTAAGTCAATCTAACACTTTTTTGCTACGCCGTTGTTGTTCGCTTCGGTGTGATTTCCGCGGGAGTCCCCGCCTTTGCGCTTATTAACTTTTAATTTAAGAAGGCTGATACTCGCGCGTCAGTTCAAATATCGCCACCATTTTTCAATATCTTCTATAGAATGCTATACATTCTGTTAATGTCAAAACACAGTGCAATCCACTACATAATTTAAAAAATTTGTTCATCCTCAATTCATTGTTTCTTACAATGAATGATGACAAAGCTCCTCAGCATAGTCACTGTCTAGATGTTGAATAGCTGAATTACAATGCTCAACAGCCTCTTCGACATTTTTTCCTTTCGCGATAATGTAACCAGCCTTGCGTACGTCCCCTGCCTGAATATGACATGGAGAAGCTATGATATTTTCATTCGGATTTAGTTTCGTTATTTTTTTATTCGATTGAAAACTAAAAAGGCGGATAGCTGCTGCAGGATACTTGTCCACTAAATAGGATTCTTGCCAATTGTCCGTATAAATGGCATCTAAAGTCCATTGTATACTATCAATGCCAGAAACGAGTCGATGCAATTCAACAATGTGATCGCCACCCGGTCTACTATGCGCTTCTATAATTTTAAGACCATCTGCAGTAATTTTGATTTCTATATGGCATGGCCCAAAGACAACGCCTGTTAAAGTTAAAAAGTCCTCTACAAACTGTTTAATTTTATTTAGTAAATCTCCCTTTAAAGTTGTTGGCGCACTATGAGCGTATGCAACAAAATTTTGTCCCATATAGTTATCTGTAATGCCAATTACGATGTGCTTGCCACGATAAGAAAATGTTTCAACACTAATCTCTTCCCCTTCTAGATAGTCTTCAGCAATTTGAGCTGTTGGATCTTCTCTATCCAACAAATCGTATACTTCCTTTAATGTAGAGATTTTTTTAATGTTTGTGCTGCCTGTTCCAATGCACGGTTTAAGAATAAAGGGGAATCCATTTTCATTGGCGAATTCAATTAATGCTTCTTTAGAATTGATGAGTTTTACATTGACATAACTAAAATTATTACTGTTCAGGAGATGACGTAAGTTATACTTATTTTTAAATAATTTTATTTGTTCTGCTTGGTTATAGTTGTTGAATTGAAATTCCTCTTGTAATGCAACGACAGCAATTTGACCATCTCCCGAAAATGACAAAATAGCATCGACGGGGAATTTATTTAAAATACACCCTACTTCTTTTTTTAATAAAGAAATGTCTTTATAATCTATTTCACAATATATGTCTTCTGCAAGTAATAATTCTTTTATGTGGATTTTCTGTTTATTTTCTATACATATGACGTTTAAGCCTAGTTTTTTAATTTTCTTTAATGTATTTACACTACAATCAATAACCATTATCCTTTTTCTCATATTTTTTCTCCTTTTACTCCGTTTGTTATGAAAAAACATCTTAAAAAATTAAATAATAGTTACATCTCAGTATTTGAAGTTTTGTTCATAATATCTTATTAATCGTTATTTGCTGATAATTTAAAAAGTCGGATATGGCAGGTCTAATCAAATTTTTTAAGCAAATAAAATAAGGCATAGTTAAAAGGCCTGATTCGATACAATACCGATTTCAGACCTTACCTTACTTCCCAATTAACGATTTGCATGTATTTAAAATTCCAAAGTTGAAAATTTTTTTGCTAAAATTGTTTGATGTTTAGCTACCAATTAAGTCCCAAATATAAGTAACAATAGTTGAAGTGTTAACTGCTAAGATTTGTAATCCTGCCCACATAATTGTTCCCTCCTGCCATTTAATTTTCTATATTATCTTATCTTTTCAATTTTATTTGTTAAAATGTAAACAAAAGTTAACATTTTTTCAAAGGGAGACGTACATGAAAATTGGAGAATTAATTCGTGAATTGCGCGTACAGAAAAATTTACGTGCCAACGTTCTATATAAAAATCTACTTAGTAGACCGGCTATTGTTAAATTTGAACGAGGCGAAAGCGATACAACAGCTGAAAAATTTTTAGAAATGTTAGACCACTTAAACATTACGTTAGAAGAATTCAGCATCATTTATAATGATGGCAATAAAGACTTGGATTACCGAAGAAAGTATGTAGAAGCTTTCTATAACCGAGATGTAGGTGCGTTGTACTCGGTTGCCGAACAAGTTGAAAATGAATACAAATTAACGAGCAATCACAAATTTTTGCATTACCGTTCGTTAATATTGTTATTAATTGATGACCTTCGAGGGACTGAAGAACATCTTAAAGAAATAGAACTGCTTCAAGAATATTTAATGAACTGCGAAAGCTGGGGTTATTATGAAATTACATTATTCGCAAATAGTTTAAGTTTCTATTCGATAGAATTGATCGACCTTGTGTTTGAACGTGCCAAAACTACTTTGCAACGCTATCAAAATCTTACGCGCTATCGTAATGAAATTGCGTTAATGATTTTCAATATTTTAGAGAAAAAAATTACGTGCAAAGATGTAGCAGGTGCTAAAATCTATCTAGCAGAATTAGAAAACATTAAAGTAAGTGTCGTAGATAATATGTACATGCAAACAATGATTAAATTTTTCTCTGCCATTATTGCTCTTATTGACGGTGATCGTACGAAAAATAAAGCAATACTGCAAATTATTGAAGTATTCTCTTTACTGGAGCTAAAACTGAAAGCTACCCAATGCCAAGAATTTTATGAAAAAGTAACGAGAATTTATCATTTAAATAATAAAGAGGACAACTTCTCCTATTAAGTGCCCTCTTTCCCTATTTATTGACTAGAAAACAACTGTACCCAATAGTAAATTCCTTTGGCATCTACTGCAATGGCCACACCGGTATTTGTATAATTTTCTCGCAAAATATTTTCACGATGAGACGGTGATGCCATCCATGCTTTTACAGCTGCCTCTGGGCTCGGAATATTTCTTCCGATATTTTCACCTAAGCTCGTATAAGGGTAATCGAATAATGTCGCTAAATCCCACGGCATGCCGTAGTATGGTGATTCGTGTTCAAAATAGTGTCGATTAACCATATCTTGCGCTTTAATAACGGCGACTTGTGTTAAAGCTTCATCAAAGCTCAGCACTTGTAATTTTCTTTTTTGTCTTTCATTATTCACTAACCTTATAACGTCCTTAGACATCGTGAGTGAATAGTTCTTTGTCGGAATATAGGATTTAGACAAATAGTCATAAGCTACTTCCAAATTTGTCAGCGTCGTTGAAAAGTCCAAACTTCGCTCCACTAAAGAAGCAAATTGTCCACGTGTAACCAATTGATTCGGGGCAAATTGTTTCGTATTGATTCCTTTAATAACACCGACATCTGCAAGTGATTCAATATAATCTTTTGCCCAGTGCCCCTCTGTTACATCACTGAACTTACTATTATTTTGAGAGTCGACCTCAATTTTATATGCAAGCGTTAACATTTTAGCGACTTGCATACGTTTTAATGGTGCATCAGGATTGAAGCAATCGCCATTTTGTAAAATACCTAACTCCACAAGTGCACAAATTTCCTTGTAATACGGATGATCCGCCGCTACATCTTTAAAATTAGCCGGCGTTGTCATTGTTAATTGCATCGAGCGTGCAATGGCGGCAGCTGCTTCTGCTCGTGTAATCACCTGCTCTGGCTTAAACGTTCCATCCTGATAAGTAGTCATATATTGTTGATCCAACATGTGCTGAATCGAGCTACTCGCCCAATGGGAAGATGGAACATCCTTCGCCACCTCTGCTGCTGACGCAACATCCAGTAAGTTTGGTAAAGGTAAAGCAGATGGTGTAGCCAGCAAAATAAGCGACAATCCGATAATTTTAGATACTTTTTTTAACATAGCTACCTCCCTTTATATGTATAAATATTGTTTTATACCCTTATTATCATATATATAAACATACCATTATTACCTGTTTTTTCCTACAATGTTTTGAAAAAAATCACTCTAAAGGTACTTTCTTTCCTAAGAGTGATGTTGGTCATGCTATTCAACCCCAATAATGTAAAAGCCATCATCGGTTTTTTGTAAAATGCGATAAAGGAATAATGCCATTTGACCACGTCGAACATCCGTATATGGTGAAAACGTTGTAGCGCTAGTACCTGTTGTAACCCCATAATTTAATAACGTCTGAATATAACGATCGGTTTCCATATCTTTAGTAAAATCTGTAAAAGGTGCAGATAATGATGTCGCTAGTTGTAAATGAAAACCTAGTGTCAACATTTTAGCCATTTGACTCCGTTTAATTGAAGCCTCTGGATGATAAGAACTACCTTTTTGAATAATACCATTCGCCGCAAGGGCTGCAATGGCTTCATAATATGGATGTGCTGTTGGAACATCGCTATAGCCTGGATTATCAACATTGTCTGTCTGTAATTGCAAGGCTTGCGCTAAAAAATAGGCCGCTTCCCCACGCGTTAATTGTTGATAGGGGCTATAGGTAGTAGACGTCGTACCAAAGATGATCCCTTTATTGTATAGCTCACTTACTGCATTGTATAACTCTGTCTCTTTTTTTATATCTGAAAATGGCATTGAAGTAGCTTGCGTAGGAATTACAGCAATACAAGGTGCTACAACGAAAGCCGTTGTAAACGCCAATGCATATTTTTGCATTTTTTTCATTGTCCTTTACCCCTTTGAATAATGAAAAGAGGGATATCCCCCTCTTCATCGATTAATCTAGTCCTAATGCCTTTATATGCTCTTCTAAAATGCGGTAGTTATAAACTAAATCTTGTTGCTCCAACGTTAGTGAGCTGTATAATTTTTGCGCAGCTACCACTTTCTTTTCAAATGATTTGTTATCCGGATCAAGCTCGGCAATAGCATTCACTACTTTTAACACCGTTGCTATATCTTTTTCTGCATTTTTCAGCTTATCGTAGTTAATAACTTGTCCTCTCACTTTGGAGTCAAGCGCCTTATACGCCGCTACTGCATTCGCTACATCCTGGATGTACGTACTCGATGTTGGTGAAAGGTTCGCGATGAGCTCTACTACCTTCTTCACTTCGTTCATATTTTTCTCAGCTTCTAGTAACAGCGAGTAGTTGGATACTCTTTGTTTATCCGTTGTGTTAAGGCTATCGTAATCTTTACGCACTGACTCAATCATCCCAAAATACAATTTATCGCTTGGTTTTAAAGCCGCAATACTTTTGTACACTTTAATTACATTATCTAAAGACAGAAGTAGCTGCTCATTATAAACGTATTTGCGTTGTGTAGCCGTTAGATTATCATAAGCTTTTAATATTTTTTGATATTGGCTGTCCATATTTTTTGAAGTCATTAGCTTATCGATTTCATTAATAACACTAATAACTGGTTTAATCAATCTTTCTTGGTCTTGTAATGTTTTATAATTGCCCACTGCCAATTGCTGATCTTTTGGCAATGCATTATAGGCTGCACGAATTTCCTCAATACGTTTTACATATTGATGTGGCTCAACATACGGAAGCTCATCAATCATCCGTTGCACATTTCCTGCACCTAAAATACTCGTTTCAGCCGCTTGTAACAACTTATAATTTGTAACATACTGCTGCATCTCTTTACTAAGAGCATCATATAATGCGCGCGCCTCTACCGTATCGGCTTGGAACGTTTTGCTCGATGCTTTTAGTCTACTAATTAGGTCGATTACATTGGCTAATGGTTCATAGCTTTGTAATGTTGCGATGTTATTGACAAACAACTTTTGGTCCTTCGTTAATTTGTCATATGCTTTACGTGCTGCACTGACCTTACTGACAAAGCTGCTTGTGCTAGGATCTAAACTATCTATTTGCACCATGACAGATAAAATCGGTTTTACTTGTTTTTCACGGTCTGTTAACAATTTAATATTTGAAACAAGCTTCTTTTGCCCTGTTGATAGTTTATCGTAGGCAACACGAGCATTCATTAGTTTCGTTAAGTAGTCTTCTGCTGCAGGATCTGCCGCTTCAATTAATGCTATCACGCCACTTGCTGAATTTAGCTCAGATTCTGCCGTTACAAGCTTGTCATAGTTAATGATTGCCTGCTGTTTTTCTTCTGGCAGTGCATCGTAATTCGCACGTGCCGTTTTTAAATCATTTAAAAATGTCTTACTCGTTGGCTTCAATGTTTCGATTAAACCAATTAATGATGCCACATCTTCAACAGCTGTTAACTGTTCATAGTTTGTTACACGCTTTTGTGAAGCTGTATCTAAAGCATTATATGCTTTACGAGCTGCAATTACCTTTTTCGTATAGTCTTTATTTGTTGGATTTAAAGCAGCGATTAAATTAATCACTTTTACAACATTGGCATTGTTTTTCTCATATGACGTTAATGTTTTATATTGTGTCACTAATTTTTTCGCATTTTTGTCCATTGCTTTATATTCAACAGATAAAGCCACTACTTTTGCAACAAATGAAGCGTCCGGTTCATTCGCTAAAGCGATGATTTTATCATCGAACTGCTGAGCAGTTTCGATAAAGCCTTGTGCAGTTATAAGCGCTGGGTAGTTCGTTACTAATGCTTGCGCTGTTGGTGAAAGTTTCGTATAGGCTTCAAGCAATTTGGCTACTGTTTCCTTGTAGTCTTTGCGTGAAGTACTTAAAGCTAATATTGGATCAATGATGTTCATCGCATCTACTTGATCTTTTAAGCTATTGTTTTTATAGCTTTTGACATAGGCTTGCTTGATGGCATCTAGCTTTAAATAAGCTGTGTTAGCAGCCTTCGCTTTTTTTGTATAATCTCTCGCTGCGGGATCTAGTTTTTCAACTAAAGTTATCACATTTAACACTGTTTTATGTGAGCTTTCCCAGCTCGTTAACTGCGCCAAATTGTTGACGATTTTCTTCACACTTGCTGCGTCGATATTTTGCCCTGCCGGCGTGTTATATGCTTTACGCGCTTCTTCAATTTTAGAGATTACATCTGGAGCTGTTGCAATATCAGTAATAAGTTTTTCAATTTCTTTTGCAGCTGCAATATTCGCCTCAGCTAATACGAGTTCTGCCTTATTGATCACAAATTCCTTCTTAGCAAGTTTATCAAAATCCGTTCTTGCCGCGGCTACTGCCACACGGTACGCATCACTATTGGATATACGCAACGCCGTAATTTGCTTAGACACATTGACCGCATCTTGGTATGGTACTAAATCGCCATAATTGGAAACTAAACGTTTTATGTCTTCGTCCTTTAAATTGTTGTAAGCAGATTCAATGGCTGTCACAGCACTAATAAAGCTTGCGGCATTTGGGAAATCTGCTGGTTGTTTTGCTATTAGTTGTGCAATGCTTGTTCGCACTTTATCTGCAGATGATAAGTTCACTAGTACATCTGTATATTTTTTGTATGGCGTTACAGCTGCATTGTTTGGATTGTAGGCTGTAATAATTTTCTTTTGGTCTGTTGTTAGTTTGCTATAGCTTTCCGTAACAGCACTTGCCGCTTGTTCAATTTGAGTAGCAGTTGATGACGAATTTTCTAGTGTGCTCACAAAAGTATCTAATTTGTCCGTTGTTTCTTTTGCTACTGTAGCATCGCCCGTCATTTTTATAAGCTTGGCGATATCTGCCCCGTTCTTTTTAAAATAGTTATTACGTTCAGTGTCATCGTAGCCGTATTGCAGAGCTGTGCCGCGAACTGCTGAGACAATGTTTTTAGCATCATTGGCTAATGCTGTATTGACAGCATCTTTGAAAGTTTGTTGATCAGCATTATAGGGTATTAAAAAGTTGTCATAGGCGTCTTGCACTTTTTTGACATCAGCTATAAATGTTTTACTTGAATAAGATAAGGCAGTAATACTTTTACCAATGTCAGTTAACTTCTTGAGTGAATCTCGTTGTGCGACTACATAATTGTACTTTTCTGTAATAAATGCGATCTCATCATCATTGAAATCATCCGTACTTAACACTTGGACATCGCCATCTGCAATGACCATGTCATTTGCTGAAGATGTTTCTGACAGTTTACCAAACTGCTCAATCGTTTTATTTCTCGTTTCTATTGTTGCTACGGCATTCACATAAGCGACTTGTTCAGCTTGTGTTACCGTTTGCGCTTGTGCTTCTTGTACATTAGCAAGTGCTGCTGGTGTTAATAAAATGCTTGTTAAGACACCTACTTTTAAAGGTTTCTTCAACTTGCTCATCCTTTCTGATTACGTTATATAGGAACATAGATATGTATCATTTATTGCGAATCTACTATATTAAGTATCGGTAATCATCACTTGATTTCAAGCTATTCTAGTAAACTCACATACTTCCTTTACTAACTTACAGATAATTGCTATTTTTAGATAGAATAGACTTTTTAAAGGAAGTTATTGTTAGAATACTATATAATTATGGTAGACGCATTTATCCCGCATCGGACGCTTTATTTTTAGCTCATAAAAGTCCCGCGATATTGAGAAAATTCCTTGAAAAAACTAGCATTTATACTATGTCATTCATCTGAAACTAGGTGTATACTACATCTTTAATATTTAATTTACTAGAAAGGGAGCTAGATATGTTTTATCACTACAAGTTTTGGCATAGCTTAACGCACCCCACGATCTTTACACAGGCTATGGAAGCAGGAGAAATAAGAGGCTATAAAAAAAGAGCCATCACGGTTTTCATACTCTTTATGCTCCTTTTTGCGATACGAGAGTTTTGGGGAATGGGCACTGAAAGCTTAACATCTTTATTTGCAATGAATCAGCAAGATGAATATCATACAGCCCGTTTGCTGTCAATGGTCGGAGCCATTGTTTGGGGAATTATTTATTATTGCTTCCACTATTACGGCGTTACATATATTTTATATTTATTAACGGACATACCTTATAAATGGATTCAAAAAGTGCAGCTGTATGTGATGGCATTTTTACTAATTGAAAAAACGATTTTATTTGCCGTGTTCTACGCAGTTGGCTACTCTACAACGTTCTCCTTCTTGTCACTTGCCCCTGCTGTTCAGCAAGTACTCGATAAGGATGTTGTGTTATTTATTATTAATCAATTAACCGTAACAACTGTGCTAACAATTATTGTACACTTTACGTTCCTTTCCAAATGGGAGGAAGCGTCTGATCGTAAAGCACTGTTAGTCAAAATTATTGTACTGCAAGTGATAATGGCTGTTTTTGTTGGACTGATTAGCGTATTACCACTACAAGAATGGATTACAAGGGGGTTAGGATGATGCGTTTTATTAAATCCAGACCTTGGACTAGCATTAGTATTATCGTGATAGCGCTTCTAGTTGGCGTCAATGCCTTTTTCGTTTTCAAAGACAATAGTAAAGTAGCCCGTTCGTATTTCGTTGATGAATTTCAGCGAGCTACTACTGGTGACCGTGTAGAAACAGTGAAAAAGGATGCTATTGTTGCACCCGCACAAACGTATACAATCGCGGCAGATGCGAAAAGCTTGTCCGCAGTAAACGTGAAGCGAGGACAGAACATTACAGCATCGGATTTACTCGCTACTTATAAAACAGAGGAAGTTGACGATGAGTTAACGAAGCTTGAGGCTGAACGTGATGCCTATGAAACTGAATTAAGCGATTTAGAATCTGCTTTATCCGAAGTGGAATCCGATTTTGGCGATAAAGCAAATCCCAAAAGTTCTATTAATACCGATCAAATTAGCGATAAATTAAATGTCACAGTTAAATTAGAATTAGCTCAGCAAAATACACCTTCTACGGCAGTTGCTATTTTAAATCGCCATATTGCCGAGGCCACTCGTCAAATTGCGGTCATGGATGCACAAATTGCACAAATCCAGGCACGCCAAGGTGTAATAAGCCCAGTTGACGGCGTTATTTCTAATATAACGGACGAAGCTGGCACAGTAACCTTTGAAATTTATTCTACAGAAAAAGCAGTGCTTGCTTACTTATCGGAAGATGAATGGCAAAAGGTTGCGGCTGGGCAAAGGGTCGATATTGACTTACAGCATGTTAAAGATGAACTAACTGGTGTTGTCCTTGAAAAGCAAATGATTGCAACAAATGAAGACACACTATGGGCAAATGAATTAGCCAAAACAGCAAAACTACCGCAGCCAACGAATTATGAAGTAACGTTACAACAGGACGATATGTTAGAAAATATTCCGTTTTCAACAGTTGGCCAAGCTTCAATTGTCGTAAATGAAGCTTTCGATGCGTATAAAGTGAAGTCTTCTTGGGTCAAAAAAGTAAAAGGTGCCAAGAGCGTTTATATTATCGATGAGGATGGAAAAATCCGTCTTGAGGATATTGATGTTGCCTTTACAACGAAAGATTCAACTATTTTTACAAGCTACTTCGATGAAGGCACACCAATGCTGCCAAATGAAAAGCGCAATATTTTAGCACGTACTTTCTGTTCAATGCCTGTGAAAAAAATTGACTGGCATCATTTCAAAGAAGTCGGTTGGAAAGATTACGTGAAATATATTATTTTTTAATTAATAAAAGTGTTAGCGTGACTGTCGTCACGCTAACACTTTTTTGCTGTTGAATTGTGTGGGAATTGTGTAAGTGCCTGGCACGCGAACAATTCAGAATTGTTCGTGTGCCAGGCACCGATATTCTTCTGCTTTGTCATGCTGTCCAAGTTGTTCATAGCAAACAGCTAATTGACTATATGGAAGCCAAGTCCAAGCTGCATGTTCAACTAAATTCGCTTGCATTACCTTGTTTTTCACTAATGTCGCTTGTTCATACCAATAGATGGCTTGTTCATATTGTTCATCTTGTAAAAACCTTGCACCTAAGCGACAACAAATTTCTGGGCGTGGCGTGCCGTAGGATAATGGTTTAACTAAAAATTGCAACTGTTTATCCCGCGCTTTTAGCTTTTCATAACAGTCTGCTAAATTTAAATACGCAGCTATTTCATCTTCAATCCAACCTTGTTTTGTAGCTAAAAATTGATTATATTTCTCAATCGCTTCTTCATACAACGCTTGGTCTCTACATTCATTTCCATAGTAAAACAAATCCCGTGCAGAAAACGGCTTTCCTTGCTCTTCGCGCTGTTTATAAATGTTCAAATTTCGATCTGTGTGCGCTTGTTCTTTGCAATGTGTAATCGCGATATCACTTTGAATAACAGTACCATGGACGGACAAGTATTCATGTACTGCCCCAACCCAATTAAAATGACAAGAACGTTTTACGAGCCTGTTTCGTTTAACACTGTATGTCGGATTTCCATGCTGATCGACTGCTAAAAAATAGTCCATTATTACACTATCTGCTTCAATATTAGTAAGAACTTTTTTTAAGTTTAAAAACTGTGTTCTTTCCCTTTCATGTAAAAGATCATCAGCATCTAGCCATAAAATATAATCTTTTGTCGCTTTGCTAAATGAAAAATTGCGCGCTTTTGCAAAGTCATCGACCCACTGAAAATCATAAATGTGATTAGTAAACTGCTTAGCAATTTCTTTCGTTTTATCGGTGGAACCTGTATCAACAATAATGATTTCATCTACTAATCCTTGTAAGGAAGATAAACACCGAGCTAACACTTGCTCTTCGTTTTTAACAATCATACATAAACTAACTGTGACGTTTTTTTTATAAGGGATAATGATTTCATTTTTAAATGTTTCAGCTCCGAGTAAATCAGATTCCCGATAAATATGAAATGCAGGGAAACGAGTATCTACGAATAACGGTAATTCTAAAGCGGAAGCTCTAATACAAAAATGTCGATCTTCACCCCAAAAAGATAGGTTTTTTAACTGTTTAAAACGGACACCTTTTAAAAGTGCTTGTCGACTTATTAATGTACAAGCCCCTAGCCCCCCTACTTCATAAACACCCGGTACTTTTAATTTTTCTAAAAAAGCAGAAGTTCGATTGGCGATTTCGATGGCATCTAATTTTTCTCCATTATTTATTTGATATAACGTATATTCATCCATCATCCAAACTTGCGGTAGCGCATCGTCGTTTTGATGCCATTGCGTCCAAAATATATTTGAAATAATATCTTTTTGCTCGTTCCATAAGTTTTGCACTGTACTTGGAACCAACAGTAAATCAGAATCAATCAGCAACAATCCATCATATTGTAATTGGATGGCATGTTCAATAATTGAATCTTTCATTTTGGCGACCTTTTCAATGAGTGAATCTGTCCAATAATGTGTATGTTCATCCTTCATATATAGGTCATTTTTTTGATCATTTTTGAAAATTTTTACGCGTTCGATTTTGGATTGGAACAATGTTAAAAGCTCCGTTGATTGCGGATCGTCATTATCATCGATAAATAAAAAATCCACCTCAAGTTCTTCTTGCTCTAACGATTGAAGTGAAAATAGAAAATAAGCTAAAATAGAAGGTTTTTGTCGCACAGGACTGGCAATTAAAATGCGGGGTTTCATGGAGTCCTCCCTTATTGGACAATTTTATAGAATGAGGAAAATTAGTCATCGCTCTATCCATATTCATCTTTCATAAAATATGTTACACCTACGTCAAAAAGCCCCTTGTATAGTTAGATGACGCATCACCATACAAAAGGCTTTAATAGGCTATGTTATCTTGGGTATTTGGCGATTTCTCCAAAGTTAGTGGCGATTCCCATGGTTTTAGTGGCGGTTTCTCCAGGTTTGCTGGCGATTCACACTAGGTTACCCGCGATTCCAGGAGTTCTACCAGCGATTTCTTTAAGGTTACCCGCGATTCACCATGCATTCTCCATATCTTGTTGTGTTGCTAATTCATAGTACATAGATGATATTCCACATAACTCGTACATCATGCCGTGCACATATAGTTTTTCACCATTTGTACCATCTAGGCGAATGGCAAAAAGGGCATCTCCATTGCCTACCTTTTTAATTGTTACACCGTCAGCTGAATGTTCAACATCCACAATTTTGTCATCAATCATTGCCCCTGTGTATTGCTCAATACTTACATCTTTTACGGTAAAGCCTATGTCACTCGTTGCAATAAATGCACTACTTTTTTCAAGAGCCGCTGACGTGTACATATCATAGCCATCCGTTTCCGCTCGAATACCTACGCGCACGGAATGACCTTTATCATCAGACAATGTCGCGATATAATCTCCCGCTTGCAATAACTTCAACTCGTAATTGCCGCCTTGCGGAATGCTTTCTTGCTCCCAACCATCAAAATTAAATGGTTGATACACAAAGACTTTCTCACTCACGTCATAACCTTTAGCGGTAGTTAATTGAATATGAATTGGATCAAAACCTAACTCCTCTTCAAACAGCAGTGCTGTGCCTGGTGTTATTTCATCCGTTTGCTGACAATTAAGCTGAAGCTTGCCGTCCACTTCTGTCACAACGACTTTATACTTTTGGGTTTCGACGACCTCATAGTTTTCATCCTGATCGATATTGTAGCCAATCAACATAAAGTAGCCCGAGCCTTCTCGCAATGCCTCCACTGTTATACCATTCGTTGTATGGTGAATTTTGAAAAATTCATGTTCACCATCTGTCGCAACATTATCATAAGAATAAGCATCCAATTGACTGGCACCTAAATCACGAGCAGAAAACTTTTGCATCACACGTTTTGCTTGCATCGCTTCAATGCGCTGAATAAATAATGCCAGCTGCGAACGCTTCACTGTTTCTTTTAAGCCAAATTTAGTCGCTGTTATTCCCTTTGTAATATTATGTTCAAACAAAGGGCCAACCGCATAATAGGCATCGGAATATTTCACAATATCTGTAAATGGTAGTGTCCAATCATTTGTATCATTTACTAGTTGATAAGCAGCCGTTAACATCGTCGCTAACTGCTCGCGTGTAATGGCTTGATTTATACCAAAGCTACCGTCCGCAAAACCGGATGCAATCCCTTCATTGGCTAATGCCGCAATCGCGCCATAGTATTCATCACTTTGTTGAACATCCGTAAAGTTCGGATCTACCACATTTTGCGTATCTAACGCCAATAAGTTCGCTAAAATTTTAGCTACTTGTCCACGTGTTACATCCGCAAACGGCTTGAACGTACCATCTGCATAACCATTAATAATACCTCGCCCAGCTAAATCTTTTATCGCTGCACCATATTCTTTCGACATATCCACATCGCTAAACCCTTCAGCCGCCTGCGCTGTCGGTACCACAACAATAGCACTTGTCGCTAATGCCGCAACCATTGCCCCATGAAATAAACTGTTTCGCTTCATCCGCTCAACCCCCTACACATTTTATCTATCATACTATGATAATACGTGGGATTAATAGGAAAAGTTTCATGTTCTTGTAGTTATGTTTTGTTTTTTATTACCAATTTTAGAGCTAGAAACATTTGAACAATAAAAAAGCCTGCCAGAGATTACTCTCTGACAGACTTCATAACTCTATAATCTATTAATTAATAGATAGAATTTTTATTAGCGAGTTGCTGTAACTGTTCCCACAACAGAAATTGTGTTACCAGCTGCATCTTGACCAGTTGTAGTACCAGTTGCTTTAACAGTGATAGTACCAGTTGCTAAACTTACGTCAGCAGATTTGATGATCACTTGATCATTAGAAGTACCGTTTGCTAAAGTTAAACCAGTTGTAATTTGTGTTCCATCAACTGCGATGATGAAGTCACCTACGATTGGTTGAGTACCTACACCAGTACCTGTGCCAGTACCTTGTACATTTTCAGTAAATGTTAATACTAAATCGCCGTTTGCATTAACAACTGCAGTTTTAATTTCTGGAGCTTTAGTATCAGTTAAAGTTACAATTTGGTTAACTGTGTCAATAGTTGCTGTAGAAGCAATTGCTTGTACGCCTGAAACAGTTAAAATTTGTGAACCAGAAGCTTCAATAGAACCTTTTGGTAATGTGATTGTAACAATTTGGTTAGTATTATCAATTGTTAAAACTGAACCAGTTGGTAAAGCTTTACCATTTAATTTGTAGTTTTCAGCTAAAGTTGCTGAACCAGCTACGTTTCCACCTTTTACAGCACCTTTAGCGCTATCAAAAGTAACTGTAATTACGTTAGAAGCATCAGCAGCAACAGTAGTAATTGCTGGTTTAACCGCTACAGAACCTGAAATTGTTACTTGTGTTGAAAACGCTGTAGAGCTGTTCGCTGTAGAAGCTGTATCGCTTACTGCACCAGCTTTTACATTTAATGTATAAGAACCAGCAGGTAAACCTAAAGTAGCATTGTCAAACACTACAGATTTAGAATTAGCTTCAATTACTTCAGATGGAGCAGCAGTAGCTACTACTTGACCAGTTTTGTTATCAATAATTTGAACGTCAGTAGTTGCTACAACTGTAGATGTAGTATCAGTAGCTAAAACTTCATCAAAGTTTAATGTGATTTTTTTTGTATTAGCATTGTACTCAGAGCTTACAAATTTCGGTGCTTGAGTATCTTTGCTGAATGTTAAAGTTTCTGCTTTAGTTGTACCAACATTTAATGCTAAATCTTTAAAGCTAGCAAATGTAGCTGTAGCTGTACCAGATGTAGATAAACCAGTAAATGGAGTTGCACCTAATGTTACTACGAATGTTTTATTATCTTTTGTAGTTACTGTAGATACAGGGACAGTACCTGCTGTATTTACAACTGAAAGACCTAAATCAGATGCTACTGGTGTTGCACCTACTAGTTTAATTTCTTCAGAGAATGTTACTTCAAAAGTTTTTTCGCCTGTAACTTTAACTGAAGCTACTGTTGGAGCTACTGTATCAGTTAGGACACTATATACTACAGAACCTTGGTATAAATCCATAGCGTTTGTTACATAATCTTGTGCTCCAGCAACTACTACTGAATATGATTTTCCAGCTTCTAATGCTGCTGCACCAGTGAAGTTTGCTTTAGGAATAACAACTTTAGTATCACCAGCATTTGGAGTAACAGTATGAGATTGACCGTTGATAACAACTGTTGTAGCAACTGCAGCAAGTTTTTCTGAGAAGTTTACAACAACACTACCATTTACAGACTCAATAGAAGTTACACTTGGTTTAACTGTATCATTGAATTGGAAAGTCTTAACAGAATTTTCTTTTAAGCCTTCACCTTTTTCATTTAATACACCTGTGCCAATTTTAACATCATAACCAGTAGCATTAACTAATGGTGCTGCTAAGTATACAGTTACAGTTGTGCCATCTGTTGATAATGCAAATCCATTAGTACCTTTAGTTGTATCTAATGCTAAAGCAGTAGAACCAGCTGGAGTAATAGAGATGTCAGTAGATGTTAAAGTAGCTTTTTTTACTTTTTGGTTGAATTTAATTTGCACTTCTTTAGCGTTTAGTGCTGAAACTGATGTTACTGCTAATGTTTTAGCTTCAACTACGAATGCAGGAGCTGCTACTTCGTTTACAGTGTAAACAACAGATTGTTCAGTAATTTCTTGAGCTGCTACTTTCTCAACTGTTAATGTAACAGTTAATCCGTCAGCTGCAAGAACTGCTGCTGATGCTTTAACTTCTGTAGCTGCGCCACCGTTGATAGCTTGAGTTACTGTGAAGTTTTTAGCTTCTACTGCTTCAGCTTTTTCTGCTAATTTAACAGTGATTGTGCCGTTTGTAGCGTTAGCTGATTCTACTTTGAATTTAGTTACTTCATATGTAACTTCAGCAGAATATTTTTTACCTTCGATTTCGAACTCAACTTTAGTTGCTTTGTTTTCTTCAAGTGGAGTTTCTAATTTTACAGTGTGTTTAGTGTCATCAGAAAGAGTTACTTCTAATGTATTTGCATCTACTGCTTTCGCTTCTTTAACAGTTAAAGTTGCAACGTTAGTGATTGTGCGGTTTAAGAATGATGCGAATTGACCACGAGTTAAAGAGTTTTTAGGGTTGAACGCTTTAACGTTTGTAAGACCAGCATATTCTAATGCGATGATTGCTTCGCGGTTTTCAGTTGCTGTAGCTTTATCTAAATCTGTGATTGCAGATTTGAATTCAGATTCTTTGTAATCTGCTACTAAATCTACACCGTATACAGTGTTGATAGCACGTACTAATACAACAGCCATTTGTTCACGAGACATGTTGTTTGTGTGCATTAATTTGTTGTTAGAACCTTTGAATACGCCAGCGTCTTTAACAAGTGCTGCATATTGTAATAATTCTTGGTCTGGAGCTGAAGTTGGAAGGTCAGTGAAACGAGCTACTGTTTTGTAGTCAGCTGGAATTTCATAACCTTCTGATACTAACCATTTACCTAAAAATTTTGTTACGTTACCGCGTGTTACTACTGCGTTAGGTTTGAATGTACCGTCAGTGTAACCTCCTACGATGTTTGCGTCCGCTAATGCTAAGATAGCGTCCTTGTGATCACTTGATTCAATATCAGAAAAGCTTGCTGCGCTAGCTACTGGTACGATTGCTGATGCTACTAGAGCTGCTGATGCTGCGCCGACAACCCATTTGCTATATTTTTGTTTCATGTCTAAAAACCTCCTAGATAAATTAGCCACTTTTATGACTACGATTCTATTATAAGAGAAGTAGAACATATATTTCCATGTGAAATATCTGGAATGAAAGATGTGGTAACAGTAATATTTCATTGGTTAAAAATACAATTTTTAGTTTATTTATATATTATATACCACCCAATAATTAGTGGTAAAACGTAGATTTCACGCATAAATTATACCATTTTACCCATAGAGGTTGAGACTTTTTCCCTTCCAGGTTTTTTTTACTAAGCCAAATTCCCCTCTTAATGGAATAGTGAACAATTCATGAATTTACGTTACAATAATATAGGTAATTTATTCATTTATTCCCTTGGAAAATTGGATTAAGTTTTTTTGGAAACCAGAATATAGATAAGTAGACTTTATTCTATCTGCAGTTACTGAGCTCCTATCCGCGGTATAGCTGGGTTTACCAGCGATTTATGGCATTCTATCGGCGATTGGCTCTGGTCTACCGGCGATCCATGGCATTCTATCCGCGATTGGCCCTGGTCTACCAGCGATTCATGGCATTCTATCGGCGATTTATGGCATTCTATCCGCGATTTAAGAAGTTCTATTATTTACAGAGATGGGGATTTGACAGAAATGGTATTTAGTAGTCTTATTTTTTTATATGTCTTTTTGCCATTAGTAATTGTTTTGTACTTCATCTCACCGAAGATGTTACGCAATACGATTTTACTGTTGGCCAGTTTGTTCTTCTATGCTTGGGGTGAACCGAAATATGTTCTTTTAATGATGTTATCCATTGTGCTCAATTATGTGCTCGGTATCGTTATTGAAAACACCGCTTCACAATCGAAGCGCAAAACGCTCCTTTGGTTAGTAATTGTCAGTAATTTAGCGATCTTAGGCTATTACAAATATGCTGGCTTTTTCGTAGACATTATTAACAATTATTTAGCGCAACCGATTGAATGGCAGGCTGTGCCACTGCCAATTGGTATTTCGTTTTACACGTTCCAAGCACTTAGTTATGTCATAGATGTTTATCGAAAAGACGTCAAGGCACAGCGCAATTTCTTGGATTTATCACTTTTCATTACTTTATTTCCGCAGCTCGTTGCCGGACCTATCGTTCGCTATCAATCAGTCGCTGAGCAAATAAAAAAACGTCTTGCTACTTCAGAAGATTGGATGATTGGGACGCGCCGCTTTGTGCAAGGCTTGGCGAAAAAAGTACTGATTGCCAATCCAATGGGTGAAATAGCTGATCATGTATTTAGCTTATCTGGTGGGGATTTAACAACAGGTACTGCGTGGATTGGGATTTTAGCTTACTCCCTACAAATCTACTTCGACTTCTCAGGCTATAGTGATATGGCGATTGGGTTAGCTCGTATTTTTGGCTTTAAATTTGAAGAAAACTTTAACTATCCGTATATAGCACAATCTGTTACTGACTTTTGGCGTCGCTGGCATATTTCACTCAGCAGTTGGTTTAGAGATTATGTCTACTTCCCACTCGGTGGTAGTCGCGTAAGCCACGAATGGAAGCTATATCGCAATTTACTTGTGGTATGGACACTAACTGGTTTTTGGCACGGGGCAAGCTGGACTTTTATGGCTTGGGGCTTTTACTATGGGATATTAATCTGCCTGGAAAAATGGGTTCTGCTGAAATGGTTAACGCGCATTCCACGTGTATTACGACATATGTATATTCTGATTATTGTCATGATTGGCTGGGTTTTCTTTAGAGCGAATGACTTTACATACGCATTTGCATTTATCAAAACAATGTTTGGGCTAACTGATGCTCCATTGTACAATTATGAAACGATTTTACTGACAAAGGATTATGCTCTTTACTTTGTTATCGCGATTATTTTCGCGATGCCGATTTATAAGATTTATCACAACTGGAGCGAGCAAAAGGCTAGCACTTCCCTGTCTTTTGATTGGGGCCTACGCGTTACGCAAACCATTTACTATGGTGCTCTTTTGTTATTTATTACGATGTTTTTAGTGAACGCAACACATAATCCATTCATTTACTTTAGATTTTAGGTGGGACATCATGCGAAAAATTCAAACGTATCTATTACCAATTACATTTTTTTGCATCATTTTCGGTGGCTTCGTCGTGCATGTATTAACTGTGGATCGCCCGGAATCAGAAATGGAAAACCGTGCATTAGCATCTGCCAACATCACGCCTAGTCCACAGGAAATCTTTTCAGGTGATTGGTCCAAACAAGTTGAAACTTATATTTCGGATCAGTTTCCTGCACGTGATACATGGATGCGCAATTATGTTAATTTTCAGCGCATTGTAGGCAAAACGTATATAAACGATAAGTACGCAGTAGATGATAAAAGTGGCTGGATTATTTCCAAACCAGCCGCAGAAAAATCGGAAGAAGAGCTAGCTTCCTTTGCCTCTGATTTACAACGTTTAAGCGAGGGGTTAGCCGAAAAACATATTCCGTTTACATTTTACTCACTACCCGCAAAGGCAACTTACTCACGTGAGCCTAGTCCAAGCTATATGCCTGACGATGCGGGGATTACCAACAATACAAAACTGCACGAATTGGTCACAGCAGCTGGGGTAGACAATGTTCGTCTTTATAATGACATGCAGGATGATTTTTCTGCGGAACGCAACTTCTATAAAACCGATCATCACTGGACAATCCGTGGTGCGTACTCTGGTTACGAGGCACTTATTAACACACTAAGCGAACGACTTGGCGAAACGATAGCACCCATTCCATATGATGAAGAAAAGACATTTTGTTTACCAAATCAATTCGCCGGCTCATGGAATAAAATTCTATATATGACCGTCGATAATGATGAACAAATTTGCTATAACGAGCCCGCTTCGTTCGCATCACAATTTACAATTTACGACGGTACGATTGAAGGTGGCGTCACTGCACCATATGAAGCAGTGTACGGTCGCGCCAAACAAATGAGTGCCGATACAGTCGTGAACTATGCCGAAGCTTACAGCCGTGACTTTGCCGAGCTCACAATCGTCAATAAAAACTATGACAGCGACAAGCACCTCGTCGTCATTAAAGATTCATACTTTAACACCATCCAATTTCACGTAGCCAGTCACTTTAAAACGCTAACTATTTTGGACTTACGTTATTTGGATAAAGAAATCATTCCTTACTTACAAAGCATGCAACCAGACTATGTCGTTCTTGCTTATAATGATCGTAATTTAAAATTAATGCCGGAGTAAACATCGTTCGTGGCTTGAAGCATCAGCAATGTTTCATGGTGAATTCTCCCAAAGATTGTGGCGTTCCGCATCGGTTTTGTGGCGGTTCGCGCGAGATTCGTGGCGATTCTCCCATATTTCGTGGCGTTACCCAGGCTGTTCGTGGCTTTTGCACGAGTCTATCGGCGTTTCCGGGGGTTTTACCCGTGATTTCTCCCGGGTTGTAGCGTTTCGCTCGGGTTTATCGGCGATTCCCGAGGTTCTATCGGCGATTTGCACGAGTTTATCGGCGATTCCCGAGGTTCTATCGGCGTTTCGCACGAGTCTATCATCGATTCTCTCAGGTTTACCCGCGATTCCAAGGGTTTTACCCGCGATTCATCCTAATCTACCAGCGATTCGCGACGCACTACCAACTACAAAAAAAGCAGTGATTTCTACTTTAGAAATCACTGCTTTTAACGTTTCTTCAGCTTACCAACAATCCATTGGCTAAATGGTAGGAATGACAAGAGCTTTGTCAGTCCGATACAAACAACAAGCGTCCAAAGCAGAAGCATTGGAACACGAGTTATTGTGCTGTCAAAATGCGCCACGAACCAGCTAGTTGATAGGCGCAGCACTTCCCAATGGATAAGGTAAATCATAAAGGCATATTGACTTATTAGACGAACGACCTTCGTCGAGGGCAGCGCCTGTCCCCAGGCGATTACACAAAGTACAACACTAATGACAAGTGGCACTAAATCCAGTCGTCTCGAATGCACTTCTGTGTAGCCCAGTTGTACACGGATATATAAGAACACCATAGATAGCACGACAAATACTACAGTTGCACCGCGGTATTTCTTCGCCACCCCCGCAATCTGTTCATAATAAACACCAATCGCATAAGCCACAGCAAAATACCCGAGCCAGCCTGTAAATAGTAAACGAATTACCATCACATTGTCCTCAAAAATAGGATAGGGTAATTGAATGATCGCATGATGTACAAGTGTAATTAACGCACTAATAGGTAAAAACCAAGCAATCGACCATTTAAAACGCTTCATCAGCGCTATGATCACATATAGTTGCATAATGACGACGACAAACCAGCCTACAAACTCACCAGACACTACGTTATGATAGTACTTGTCCCATAGCAAACCTTTTCGATAAATCGACTCTACTAATAACGCATCTAAAAAAGCCCACACTAAAAAAGGCACAAAAATATATTGAATACGACTCAACCAAAAATTACTCGGTAGTCGCTCACGATAACGATTCGACAATATTAAAATGGATAACACAATAAACGTCGGTGTTGCATAGCAAAGCGCAATGCGTAAAAACAAGTAAAACTGCTGCTCCGGCTCTACCCCAACCTCCATAATAATCCACGATGATGTATGCAATAGTAAAATGGATAGACATGCCACCACTCGTAGTAAATCCCACTCTTTAATCACTACAACATTCTCCTAGTACTTTTATCAATCTATTAAGCATGTCATAGTTTGTCGATGTTTGCAATGGTGATACTTGTAATCTACTTTGTTCGCGGACAGCAAATGCTTTCGTTTAGAATAGCAAATATGCAAAATTTGGCGTATATTGAAATCGATTCGTGATAAAGATAGAAGAAAGCTTCTATCTATAAGAGGGGTATAAAATGTATAAAATATTAATCGTTGAAGATGACATGGATATCGCGCAAACATTAAAAAACCAACTTGCTAAATACGGCTATCAAGGCACTATTGTGGACAACTTTGATAAAGTGCTCGAGGCTTTTCAAGCACTTCAACCGCACCTCGTTTTAATGGATATTAACCTCCCTGCCTTTGATGGCTACTATTGGTCCCGGAAAATTAGGCAAGTTTCGAACTGTCCCATTATGATTTTGTCTGCTCGGATGAGTGATGCCGATCAAGTTTATGGGATTGAAAACGGTGCGGATGACTTTATTACAAAGCCTTTCTCGCTCGAAGTGGTGTTAGCAAAAATCAATGGACAAATTCGTCGCACATATGGTGAATATGCGATGGATGCAACGGCTCGTATTCTTCAAAAAGGCAATACAACGTTAAACATTGATACGGTCAGATTAAGCACTACCGACAAGGAAGAACTACTAACGGTCAAAGAGCTACGACTTTGTACAATACTTTTTGAAGCATACCCGAATGTCGTGACGAGACAGCAGCTGCTAAGCGCCATTTGGGATGATGAAACATTTGTTGAAGAAAATACGCTTACGGTCAATATTGTAAGGCTACGTAAAAAATTAGAAGCCATTCACTCGTCATTAGAAATTACGACAATTCGTGGCATCGGCTATCAATTATCGGAGAAATCGATATGAAGCTATTTTTACAAGACCATTTAAGCGTTATTGTTCTCTATCTCTTGACGTTTATATGCTTTCCTATCGCAATGCAAGTGCTTGATGGCTTTGACAACCATTACGGTTACTTTGTATTTTTAGCGACAGTACTGTTAGTGCTCGTATTGTATGTGCGTTATGTACGCCGCAAAAAAATGTATGCACATATCGCAAAAAATAATTTACAAGTTATTTACCGTCCACTGGCTCCGTACGAAAAAGCATATGCCCAGCAATTGCAATCGATCCAAAACATACTGCTAGTCCAAGAAGAACAGCACAAGCAGTTTTCACAGGAGCAGCAAGTGCTCATTTCACACTCTGTGCATCAAATGAAAACGCCCCTTTCCGTGATTCAACTACTGATTCAGTCCAACCAAGGGAAAGATATGTCTTTACTCGTTGAATGGCAAAAGGTGAAAACCCAATGTGACAAGCTGAATTTTTCGTTAAATCAACTGCTGACATACAGTCGCTCAACGAATTTATTGGCCGATTTAAAGATAGAGCCTATACAGCTTAAGCGTGTTGTGCAAGAAGTAATTAATGAACTAAAAGATTACTTTATTGAAGCGGAGCTATTCCCAAAATGCACAATCCAAGACGATGTGCTGCTCTACTCCGACCGCAAATGGCTAAAGGTCGTTATTTATCAGCTATTAAGTAACGCTGTTAAATATGGCGAACGTCATTCTGTGGTCAATATCCATTTTGAAGATGGTCATTTACAAATTAAAAATAACGGCGACACCATTCCAGAAAATGAAATGGCACGCATTTTTGACTTGTATTACACAGGCTCTAAAGGGCGCATTAAAGGAGAATCCACTGGTATCGGGCTGTATTTAGTGAAACGCATCCTAACAACTTTAGACCATCCATTCCAGTTACAATCAGCAAATAACGCCACAACGATAACCATCGATTTCTCGAACAGTATAAAAAAAGCGATATGACAATTTTGTCATACTGCTGTCATGTATAGCGATATATGCGAATCACGAAAGTATCTATACTTAACGTACAACAGATACACAAGGAGTGACGAATACATGTCAAACACAATTTTACATGTCCAACAGTTGCATAAGGAGTATGCTGGAGAAGTTGTCTATAAAGCATTAAAGGGCATCGATTTCCAATTAGCTGACAATGAATTTGTTGCCGTGATGGGTCCTTCCGGTAGTGGCAAAACAACATTACTTAACTGCATTTCGACAATTGACCGTCCAACTAGTGGCATCATAACAATCAATGCCCAAAATCCATACGAACTGAATGACGACGAACTAGCAAAATTTCGTCGCAATGAGCTAGGCTTCGTATTTCAAGATTTTAATCTTGTTCATACTTTAACCGTCGAGGAAAATATTTTACTACCACTGGCATTAGACTCGGTTGATATAAAAGATATGCACAAACGTTTAGCGAATGTAGCTCAACTATTAGGTATTGAAGGGATTTTAAAGAAACGCACATTTGAAATTTCAGGTGGGCAAAAACAACGGGTAGCCATCGCAAGGGCTGTTATTCATGAACCAAGCTTATTGCTAGCCGATGAACCGACTGGAAACTTAGATTCCAAAGCGGTCAATGATGTGATGGCATTATTGGAATCCATTCATCAAACGTTGAACACAGCGATTTTAATGGTGACACATGATGCCTATGTCGCAAGCTTTGCACAGCGTGTGGTTTTTATTAAGGATGGCTCTCTCTATAACGAAGTAAGGCGCGGCAACAATAAACAGCAATTTTACCAAGAAATTATGGACACACTTGCGTTTTTAGGTGGTGGACAGCATGAAATTTAATGATATTGTTGTACAAAATATTTTACGTGATAAATGGACTTATATTTCTTATTTTTTAAGTAGTGTCTTTTCGATTTTAGTGTTCTTCCTATTTTCCATTACAGCATTTCATCCAATGCTTGCTGCTATTGATCAAAATAGTACGCTTGGCATTACGATGATGTTTGCCAGTTTCTTTATTTATATTTTCTCGTTTATCTTTATCATTTACTCTATTTTTGCATTTTTGAAAAAGAAAACAAAAACACTCGGCACGTTTATGATTACAGGTGCATCCATGAAGCAAATTCGCACAATGATTTTCAGAGAAAATATGCTGATTGGTGGTGCAGCCATTATGACAGCAATCACACTAGGGCTTATTATTTCACCTTTATTTTTAATGATTGCAAAACGTGTGCTGCAAGCAAATACATTCGGAATGTATTTACCATTAGCAGCAATCTTGTTAACCGTCGTTCTGTTCAGCATTTTGTTTTTAATCGTATCGAAAATTATTACACGCTTTATCAATCGGGAAGAAGCAATTCAACTATTAAAAGCTGATGTGATAACAGAGAAAATTATTGCCTCCTCGCCTGTTAAATTATTGCTATCAGTGATCGTGAGTAGTGTTTTATTGCTTGCAATGAAATTACAATTTACTTGGGTCGAGTCATTCGGCATGCTGTATTATATCGCCTTAATGATTAGCTCACTGTTAACAATTTATTACATCATTACCCAAGGCATGCTATGGATAATAAGAATGAAAATCAAGGGCACTTCCTATTATAGAAAAACCAATATGCTTGTTGTTTCTAACTTAAAGGCAAAGGGTCGTTCCCATGCACACTTAATCTATTTACTGACGATTTTACTGCTCGGTGTATTTTTATGTACAAGTGTCCTCTACAGCTCTTACTACAATGTGAAAGAGAAAACGGAAAGCTTGTACCCTTATAGTTTTCAATATACTTCCCTTCCTGGGAATCCACTCGCACAAGAACAACAAGATATTAGCTATATTCAATCGGCTTTAGAAAAAGCAGGTCCGTACGATGCTTATTATTCGGCATTTAAAACGGATGAACAACGACGAATTGCGTTTATGTCTGTTAGCAATTATAATGCACTAGCTTTTCATGAAAACATTACATTAAAAGATAATGAATATTACGTGGCTGCTGGCTTTCAAGGCGTTCGTCCTGCGATCGACATGATAAATGACTATGCAGTACCGAAGCTGCAATTTGCCGGATTACAAGAACAAAATATTTTACTAACCGGGTTTCAAAATGTTTATTATATCTTGCCCGATGCCATTTACGAGAAGCTTGATTTCCCTGTCTACAAAGTGTTTGCTTTTGAACTTCAAGATTGGACAAACAACATCGATGTAGCAGAAAATATTTCAGCGACTATTACCTCTAACCAAGATACACATTTAATCTCTTCGAAAATTGATTTATATGCTACAGAGAAATTTGTGAAAAGTATCATGTTCTTTATCGGCTTTATGCTTAGTTTGATCTTTTTAAGTGCAGCAATGAGCATTTTATACTTTTACTTACAAACATCACTTGAAGGTGAAAAAGTAAAATATGCAGGCATTCGTAAAATCGGTCTTTCTATGCGAGAAGTAAGTTCCGTCGTCACAAAAGAATTGGCCATGCTCGTTTTTATCCCTTTTACATTAGCAAGCATCCTACTCGCTTGCGTTATGTTGGCCATGCGCGATTACATTTCTTCGACATTTTATGAAATGACCGCAATCGGCATTAGTGTTTTTTTACTATTATTTATAGGCAGCTTCTTTATTATCCGTCGAAGCTATTTGAAGAAATTATTAGACGTGCAGTAAGCGTGCCTGTCACCTTTATTTAAAAATAAGTATAATGAGGACCTTAATATAAAGAGGCAAGAATACTGTTATATTAGTATTCTTGCCTTTTGTCGTTATAACTCTACATAATGATACCAAGCATGCCAGTAAAATTGCGGTTTCTACCGTAGAAGTTGAGCAGTATGGTGTATAAGTCCCAAGAATTTTTTTAACCTTGTATTTTTCTCCATTCACTTCAACCGAGTCTCCACCTTTGACCGGAAATGCAAGCTTAATCGACATAACTCGTAAATCAATAGGTGGTATTGGACAAGGACAAAAGATAACTGTCTAATATCCAGGAATCCGTCCCAATGTTTTCTTAAATCTTTTTTTCATCTAACCCGCTATCGATTTTTGAAATCGTTTTATAATATGGCTCACCCAATAGTCTTCGTCAAAGTGATGAACATAGATTGGATTCTCTTGTAAACGATGGAGGAAACCAGAAGTCATAAGCGCTTCATCAGCTTTCTCACCTAACACTTTTTTTAGTTCATCTCGAATCAAAAAGACAAGTTCCAAATCTAATTCATTAAATGTGTATTCATTCCATTTCAATTTCCTTCACCCCCACTATTTTCAAACATTCAATTGCTGCTTCTGTATGTAACGCTAACTGAGAATTCTTACTATACAGTGGCTTGATACTATCAAAAAATTCATCAAGGGTAATCATTCCATTAAGCATTTTACGCACTAAAATGTTGGTGCGCCCATCTGCAAGTGGGCCGAGCGTACAATCATAAGAATGATATAATTCATTCATGAAACCAGTACTTCGGCAATTGAAAATAAACTCTGCCCACTCCTTTGTAGGTTGCTCAAATTGCTTAGTAGTTAAACTCAACAACTTTTTAACATCTAATTGGAAATATACAACTACTGGCTCAGTACCATTAGGCAATCGACCATCTATCATTTCATCTTTAGCTCTTCCAATCGCCCAATTTTCAGCTTGCTTCAAATTATTTGTTACATAGAAGCCCTTCCCAAAATCTGTACGAAAACGCGCCTTCGACAAATCTATACGCTGTTCAATATTTTCTCCATCACGTTTTGTTGTACCGTGATAACAAAATAAATAAGATTCCATATTTCTACCCTGTAATAACCGTTTTTTACGAACGTTTAACCACTCGTATTTTGGCTCTTATTATATCATATTCTGAAATACTTCTTAAATATCATACAAAAGGAACAGGAATTCACTTTAATAAATTCTTATTGATAAAAACCCACTTCACATCCAAATGAAGTGGGCTTCTTATTAGTGTCTAGTTCACCATTTTCAGCGCTGCTTTGTTACTGTAAATCGTTTCTACCCATTCCGGGTGGTCGATAAATGGATTGCGGTTTCCTTGGATTTCGTAAATTCGGTCGTTGCGTCGTTTTTCATAGTCATCTACTGGATCTTGTAGGTGCCATTGTAAAAGAACCGAAAGTTTTCCGTGCAAAGGAGCTGTTCCATTGTTGACTTTGTCATTTAGTTCAAGATCCACTTTGTCACCTGACTCATAACGAGTTGCCATATAAAATAAGATACGTGCGACATCACCTTTTACATTATTAGGTGGCTCAAATGAATCGGAGTCTTTTTTGCAACCATTACAGCCAGACACTGGGCTACCACCATTGTCAAAGTCTAGATTTCCTCTAGAGCTATTCACTTGTACATCGGTTGGGCGCAAATGATGGATATCTGTTCCTGGCCCATTGCTCGTCCCAAAATTACCATGTGATTTTGCCCATGTATGCTCACGATTCCAGTTGCCTACATCTCCGCCATTGTTTGTTTTAGGGCTTGATTTACCCGAGTAAAATAACAGTACATTATTTAGATTATTCGGATCTTCATCCGTATACTTTAATGCATCCCAAGCAGCACTATACGACAGTACTTTTTGATTTGAAATGATATCGTGAAGCGCTTTTTTTAGTGCTAGCCCTTCTTTGTCATAGGCAGCAGCATAATAGTCATTGTTAGCCGTTCCACTAACACTAAAGATGGCAGTTACACTTTTCTTCCCATCAGATGCAGTAACGCCCACAATATAACTACCCGCTTCTAAATTTAGCGTTAATAGATTGCCAATGATTGACCCTTTTGTCGCTGTAAATGTCAGTTTGTCATTATCAGGATCAGCGAAATGTTCCGTTAAATCAATTGTAATTGCCGTGCCTACAGCAGCTGTCTTATTTGTAATTGGATTTTTTATGATTGGTTGCTTGTTTTCAGAAGGTAAAGAAGGATCCACAATGGGATCCCCTTTTGAATTCGTAAATTTAATTTGCTCTAGTGTTGCACCATTTTTCAATTCAATTAATTTTAAGTCGATATTTTCTGCGCCTCTAATTTCAAGAACATTTTTACCATCAATCGTGATCTTTTTAAAGGTATTGCCTTTTAAGTCAACAATGGCACCTGCTTTATCAGGATTGATGATAACATTTGTCGTTTTAAAGCCTCCACCGTGAAGCTCAGCATAGTTCCCTTTCAAGAACACGCCCTCAGCAATAACAGACGCCGCATCTAAATGTAATGCTACACTTGGCTTTGTAATGGTTAATTTGTTTGTCTTAAAGTTCTTTAAGTTATATGTGATTTCAGTCTCAATCGGTTCAACCGTTGAACCTTTCTTCAAATCAATTTGCACCATCACAGGATCATGGTCACTTGCACGGCCTGCCATATCTGTAAAGTCAGCATTAATATGAAGTATATCAATCAATGTTTTGTCTTTCAGGTTATTAGAAACTAAAATATGATCTAATACTTGTGAATTCCCTTGATATAAATATGTGTAACGATCAGCGTCTTCTGCTTTATTAATCATATTTGTCATCAATTCGCCTTCATGAATTTTAAGCGGTGCAGCAAATTGATAGTCGTTAAAATCACCTAAAGATACAACATTAGCATCTGGATTTTTTGTTTTAATATCTTCAACAAAGCCATAAACAATTTTTGCTATTTTTTGGCGTTGCGCTTCACTTTTATATTGCGGTGGTTGAATGGCACCGAATAACGGCGTGTCACCAGATTTAGAATTCCAGTGGTTCGCAATAACGATGACATCTTCACCTTGGAATTCAAATTGTGCAGCTAACGGTTTTCGGCTACTATTAAATGCTTCATTCGCAGGGTCAATTCGACCTGGGTTTAGCGTTAATTTACCGTCTTGATAACCAACAGCAGTAGTCGCATCCCCTGCTTTAATACCTTCCTTCAACTTCACCCTTGCTGGATTGTAAAGGAAACCAACGCGGATATTGGCGTTTGGTGCACCACCGTCCACATTATTTACTGGATCAATATTGACATACTTATATTCAACGCCACTTGCCACTTTAATGGCATCTATTAAGCGTTTATAACTTTGATCTGCTTTGGAATCACCCGTAGATTCGCCATTATTATCTTGTACTTCCGTTACCCCAACAATGTCCGGTGTTTGCATATCGACACCAATTGCACGCGCTAATTTACGCGCCTTCTCATCCGATGTAGACGTTTTATTATTAGAGAAGTTTTCTAAATTATAAGATGCAATTGTTACCTTATCTTCTGCTTTAACAATTTTTGTAGTCTCAGGTTTTACATTTCCTTTTACATGCGCTTGCTTCATTTGATCTAATGGCACATAAATCTTAAAGTTTTGATAAGAGTAGCCAACGATACCTGTAATCGGTCCGTTGAACTTATCGCCTGTTGCCACTTCAAAATCACGAGCCGTTCCATTCGGTTCCAATCTAAATTGAATACGATTTGGGTTTGTCTTTCCTTCCTCATATAAGACACCACCATGAAGAGTGTTCGTTGGTTCACTTTCAAGAACCGTTACTAAATCACCATGTTCTTGTGGCGCGACTGCTTTGACATTGCCCACTTCCACTCGCATGCCTTCAATACTTTCCCAAAAATCGATTGCATCAACTGTCGGGTTGAAGACTTGAAGATTGTCACTATCAATTTTGCTAAATGACATTTTTAATTTATCAATGCTAATGGCTTTTGGCAAAGCGACGCTACTCTGTAGTTTTTCTACTTTACCACCTTGATCATTACGAACATTGATTTGTGTTGTTTTTAAATCTGTTTGGTTGGCATCACTATAGCCATCATAAGCGTATTCATCAACTTTACCCGTTACAGATACTAAATCGCCTACTTGAACCGGCCAAGTATTTTTTCCGCTATAAAGTAAAATAGCTTCAGATGTATTTGGATTATCATCCGCCAACTCATCTGGCGTTTGAATCGTATAATACGTACTTCCGTTTAAAGCAAATGAATACGTCACGATTCCTTCAATGCCCTCAACGGTTTTACCGATAAATGGAGAACTATGGCTCTCCCCTTGAATATCGTGGATTTGCAATGAATCTGTAATGACATAGTCATAGGTCATCACTTCACTAAACTTACCATCACTAGCTTTCACAACTGTTTTTAATGTTGTATTTTCAGTAATGTCGATTGGCGTTTCGTATTTGGTACCTCCTACAGTTGGGTCTGACCCATCTACTGTGTAGTAAATTTCTCCATTAGCAGTAGAAGTAGTTAAAGTGACCGTTGTTTTATTAATAAACGTTCCACTGCCAGGAGATGCTACTGCCGGTTTTAATGCCGTGCTATCCACGACAATATCGGCTACAGAACGAGGGATTATTTGGTAATCACTATCGTACTGTTGGACAATACCTGTAATTGATTCATAAGTTGTGTCTACAGCTAAGCCAAGATTATTGTTTTCATCACGCACTATGAAATTACTACCATCACTTGCTGTGTAGTTTCCATTATTCACTGCTGATAGCGTAACGTTTTTTACCGTAACGAGCTGCGATTCATTCGCTTCTGTTACCTCGGCACCTGTTACCACTTTCGCATTTGGTGCACCGACACCTGCTACTTTATCGATAATTTGGGCGCCGTCTAATTGTAATAAATTTCTAAATTCTGCTAATTTACCTTTAAGCGTTACTTCGTCGCCAACCTCGACATTTAAGCTAGTCGGACGTACTGCAATACCTCCCGTTTCATCCTGCACAGAGATAGAATTTTTTAGCTTTCCTGCCACAACACCTTTGATTGTAACTGTAGTACCAATTGCTTCATTTCTAGCATTTGCAATTGATGGAATATCTTCTTGTCCTATAACTGTATAACTATATGTTTGGACATCACTATTTTCCAGTCCATCTGCTACTGCGATTGCTTTTATAGTTGTTGGTTTATCAATGACAATTGGATCGGCATAAATAGTACTTCCCAAAGTCGGCTCCGTACCATCTGTTGTGTAATAAATTGTTGCGCCTTCTGTTGCAGAAGATAAGGCAATCGCTGTACCTGCCGTTACTGTTCCAGAAGGTGTAGAAGCTGTTACTGCGCCTACCTTAATAATAGGCCCTACTTCTCCGCCATCCATTGAATGACTGCCTAAATGGTCAAATGTATCGATTGGATAGGCATCCCATTCTAAAGAAGGATCAAATACATCACTTGGATTTCTGTCACCTGCCGTAACCGAACTCTTTCTGACCAATGTTTTATCAGCAGTTGACACCCCGTTTACATCCCAAGACGTTCCTGGATCGAAGCCTAATTGTCCAAAGGAATCAATAACTTCTTCACCCTTTTTCAATACAATTGTATCATCGCCATTGAACGAGGTAACAGCTGATGCAAATCCACCTTTATCTTTTATTGCTGGTACGGCACCAGAATTATAGATAATAACCGTTTCATTATGATTTAAAGTTCCGCTTAACGTCTGTTTGTTCGTAATAGTTGTTCCACCGTTTGTATAAAGTTCAAGTTTATATTGGCTTAAATCAATCGTTGAACCCGTTCCATTATAAAGTTCAATCGCCTTATTATTACTCGACCCTTCAATATATTCAGAGATAATCAAATCAGCTGCTGGTCCTGCTGCGACAGCTTGGGTAGGCATTACTGGAATCGATACACTTGCAACTAAAGTTGTTGCTAGTAAAGCATTAAATGACTTATTCCATTTCTTTTTAGACATTGTCGTTTAGCTCCTCTTTGAGTATTTGCTGTATCGAAAAGCTTCTTCTTATTCGAAGAAGGCCTTCATTAAAATACAAAGCCTCCATCCCACTAGGAGAAGGCTTTGCAAGAATTATAGAATTGTATCTCCAGCAACAGTAACGCCATCAAAATCAAATATATCGCCAGTTAATTTTGAAAGATCAAGATTGCCTCCAACAGTAAGGTCGCTAAATGAGAATTGCGTTGGTACCGTACCAGTTAAAATTAAATTCCCTTTAACAACGGCATTTGCTAAAGAAGCAATATTGGAAATGCTAACAGTTACATTGCCTTCATAAACTTTTGGTTGTCCAGTAGTTCCAGAGAAATCCGCGCCATCAACATTTTGATCAGGCTGTTGGCTATTAGCGATGTCTATGATTCTACCTTCAACTTGTGGATTGACATTGCCTAAAGCTTTTAAATGCTCAGCAAGGTTTTCCCAGTCTGATAAACCTAAGTCTGTTACTCGCCCTTCTTCATATGCATTTTTCAAAACATCGAAGCCATCTCCACCTTTTGCAGTAAACGCATTAGTAGCGATTGTATACGTTTGTGTATCTTGAATTGCGACGTAGTTATTTTGAGCATCTTTGTAAGAGATTTTTACAATACGTTGACCTGCTGGTTTAGAAGAATCAAATTCTACTTTTGCTCCTGAAACATGAAGGAAGCCACCATTTTCAGTTGGATATAGTGAAACACTTTTTTCAAATGTTTGTTTTATTTCCGCTCCAGTTAAAGTCACCGTTGCTAACGTATTACCAAACGGCAGAACAGAAATAACTTCACCTACAGTAATTGGACCTTGGTTAATTGCTGTACGAATACCTCCACCGTTTTGTAGTGCCATAATGACATTTGAATTATGCTTTTTCGCTTTTGCAAGCATGCCATCTGTAATAACATTTCCTAATGCCGTTTCATTTTTACGAACACTCGGTTTTGTCTTATCACCATTGTCACGTGGATTTTCAAGAGCTGCTGCGGCAACTGCACCTGTTTCAGAATTAGAGACCGCATCCACTTTATCTTTATATGGTTTTAATACCTCAACTGCATTTGCATCTGCTGCATAATCCGCCACTTTTAATAAAGCCCCATTATGTGCAATGACTACACCTTGTGGATTAAAGGTAACATCCAGTGTCCCTAAATAATCATTGTATTGATACGCTTGTACAATAATTGTCTTATCCTTCGCTTGTCCATTCGTATTCTTATCGACTACGACAGGCTTATCAAGTTGCGTATGGCTATGACCACCAACAATAACGTCAATACCTTCAACTGATTTCGCTAAAGTAAGGTCGTTATCATAAGCTGGGTTATCATCGTATCCGATATGCGTTAGTGCAATGATTTTATTAACGCCTTTATCTTCGAATGCTTTAACTGCCTTTTTCGCTTCGGCAATATAGTCTTCAAACTCGATACTACCAGGTGAAGAAATATCTTTTGTCTCAGCAGTAGTTAAACCAAAAATCCCAACTTTTTCACCGTTAATCTCTTTAATGATGCCATTGTAAATCTTGCCGTTTTTCGGATCACTGGAAATTAAATCTGAGAATAGCCCAGTAAATTTCGCATCGTTAGAAAAATCAACGTTAGCTGAAACGAATGAGAATTGTGCTCCTTTAATGAAGTCTACTAACGCTTGATGCCCTTCAGCACTTGAGCCTAAATCAAACTCATGGTTACCAAATGTCATCACGTCGTAACCCATTAAATTCATAAACTCTAAATCAGCTTTTCCTTTAAATTCATTAAAGAATAAAGTTCCAGAGAAGACGTCTCCAGCATCCACTAGTAATGCATTCGGCTTTTTCGCTCTAACCTCCTTGACTGCTGTCACCTTTTTAGCAATATCTTTTAAATTGGCATGCGTGTCGTTTGAATGCATTAACGACAAATTAAAATTACCTTTGCTATTCCCACCTTATACCATCTCTCTATCTCGGCTTTCGGTTTGGGCCTACACCGTACAGGCGACTTTCATCGCATACGGCGTGCCATCAATAGTAGTAAAACTTATTTCCCCAGTACATATATATGAAACCATATTAGTGTTAATGCACTATTTAAAAAATATTTATTTACTGTTAATTTATACTATTTTTAGAAATACATGCACACGAAAAAGATAATGAAGTAGAACCTCCTACAATGAACCATTGCTCCTTGATTTTGCCTTTGAATCAACCGAAAAAATATATTTCTTTTGTTAAATTTGAGAAAGGTTTATTACAAAACCAACACTAGTTTCTCCTATTAACTATGTAGTAGGAGGAAATTTTTCTATGGCTAACCAACCAAAGAAATACAAAAAATTCGTAGCTACGGCTGCAACGGCAACATTAGTAGCATCTGCGATCGTACCAGTGGCATCTGCAGCAGGCTTCACAGATGTA